>VFQN01002760.1_pt1 | contig 26353 bp, 34 predicted proteins | sample 3512371 | NCBI WGS metagenome assembly VFQN01 (sample SAMN10412370, study PRJNA504923) | tailings metagenome | isolation source: Replicate 2 from Balatoc abandoned mine | place: Philippines: Itogon, Benguet | collected 2017-08-28 | reverse complement strand
AGTGAGGCAGCTGGTAGCATGGGCCACGAGTGAGGCAGCTGGTAGCATGGGCCACGAGTGAGGCAGCTGGTAGCATGGGCCACGAGTGAGGCAGCTGGTAGCAGCAGCGGGTGGGGCGGGGGAGTGGTCACGACGCACGGCCGTAGACGCGGGTGGCATTTGTGGTGGTGTGTGTTGGGGCACGGCTGGGGCTTCTACACGTCCCCCTCGCGGGGCAGGACGTGCTGGCATGTGCGTGTCCTGCTGGGCGAAGTGGTGGCAGTGGCTTGCATGATGCAAAAAGGTTGACGTACAGATACTCGTAGACAGGACAGGGGAACTCTGAAGGCGAGTGATAGGTGCGCGCCTGGCGCGTCGGACTAGGGGTTAAGCGTACGGCAGGACGGACGTGCGGCGTGCGGGGGCAGACACGTGGCTGGGTGCGACGCGCAAGGCGGAAAGCCTGGAAGCGAGGGCATCATGATGCGGGGTCTTGCCTAGGGCCACTGCAGGTATGGTTGTTGGCTCCGGCGTGTAAGTGTGGTGGAGAGCTTTCATTGGCACAAGGGCACCTAGATACCGGTACGTTATCCAGCGTTGCCAGCCCCGCTGCTGAAACACGCAGGAGCTTGACGCATCCGTATCTGCTGATGCAGAACACCCACCATATGGCCTGACAAGGAAGGACGCGGCCGTGGCAAACGCAGATGGAGCCGTTTTGGCCTAGCCTACGTGACTTGCGGCTGTGCAATGCACTTGGGTGGCATTTCATGCCTCGACGAGAGCACGGCCGCAGATGGGCGTGAGTGCAGGAGTGTTGGCTATGAGTGGAAGCATGCTGGCGACAGCGTGTGGTGGCGCAGCCGTTCCCCGAAACCCCCACCTGCAGTTGCCCAACGTACGGTATCATGTTCGCTGCAGGAGGGGTTCAAAGACGCCCTAGCTACAGTGCACGTGTGCATGTTTCAGTGCCGCCGCGTCAGCCTCGGCCCTCTCCTCATGCCACAGCAATTACTCGCACGGCATGTACAGTTGCTACATGATTGGGTCCGTAACCCCGCAAGTCAGGACCCATGTACGAGCCAAGGGCTCCAGGGTCCCAGCTCCCAGGGTCAACGCTACGAACAACACAACAAAGAACACGCACGACATGACTGAACCGGACTGGTCAAGGGGAAAGCAAAGCAAACAGCTCGGTACATGCCAAAGCACCTTGCAACGACATGCCGACATTGTGCCAACCACGCTCTTTCTCATTTGTCTTCGAGGCCCCCAACGGGCCCATCCCGGCGCGCGGCCCCCTACCCATCCTCGTCAACCCACGAGTGCCCTTGTGGGCCGCCAGAAATGAACAGAATAACATGTTGCGGCTGTACTGAGCTTACTGACAAGCGTACACAACACCCAACCGCCAACCCCTGCCTTGTCACGGCTCCAGGGGTGCTCCAGGGGTGCTCGTGTCCCTCCACACGTCATGCCCCGCAAGCTGTATTCCAATTGACGCCGAACGGCCGTCCATGCCGCCCCTGTGCCCCATCTTCATCCGTTGGCCCCTGCCGTGCGTCCTCACACGTCTCCATGTGCGCCCCGCACACGGCGCCCTGCACCAACAGCCCGCGGTCCCCGTACCCACCTCTACCATTTTCCGCTCAGCAGCAAAATAGAAGAAGCGAGTCCTGCCGTGTGCTGACCAATAAGCCAAGGCACAAGGCCGTGCATCGATGCCATTATTACTGAAAAATCCAAAACGGCGAGTCGACGAGTCCTGCCCTATGCTACACAGTCAACGGTGGGTCTACCTACAATTGTATCTGACAGCAGCGGAAGCAGTCAACGAGTCCTGCCGTATGCCAACCAATGATTCGAGGTAAAACGCTGTCGGTCTACATGCTACTTTATTCCGTAAGCAACGTGGAATATTCTAAGCCACGTAGAATAGTCAACGCGCCCTGCCGTGTGCTAAGCAATAAGCCACCACACAATGCCGTTGGCCTACCATTATTACAATGTGAGCAGCGTAAATCAGTAAACGAGCTTTGCATATGCTGTCCGACACGCCGAGCAAAAAGCCGTTGGTCAGTTGTGCAAGTACACGTGCGTGCTTGCGGCTCAAATGTATATGACGACGGATGCCCACGGCAAAGCGCATTTTCCCAGTGCAACGGCAGTTCAAGTCAGTACTCAGTAAATTTCGACTTGCAACGCGTACGTTAGAGCCTCTTCCCTCTCCTGCTCCTGACCTACTTCGTACTCTTCAAGTATGCGCTCTGCCGCTGCCTGGAGGCTCCTCCCATACGTTCAACCGGGCGTCCATCTCGCCCAGCTGCCCTTTATTCTCTCTGCCCCCACTTGCCCCACCTGCCCTCCCCGTCCCTCACATGTTGCCCGGCCTGTCGCCCATCATGAGCTTGTGGTCCCCCACCTGCACCCCCACGTACACCAGCACCGCAAAGCACACGGCGTACAGCACAAACAGGACCAGGCAGCACCAGAAGTCGATGCGCCGCGCCACGAACAGGCCGAACGCCTCGTCCGCCTTGCACTGCGCGTAGAAGACGCGGGGGGCGCGGGCCACGGACTTGAGCCACTCCCACGCCAGCATCAGGGCCAGCCACCAGAAGCTGCTGCGGTGGCAGCCCCAGGGGGACCCCGTGCAGCACTCCGTACGGCAGCGAGGGGCCACGCGGCAGCAACGCTGCACCAGACGGCCCCAGCGGCTGGTGGGGCGGCTGCCCATGGCAGCGTCACCGCCGGCCGCCGGCACGGTGTGTGTGTCCGTGTCAGGCTCCGGGTCGGCTGCGGTGACTGTGGGGTAGCCGGGCGGGGGCTGCAACGAGGACGTCTCGTGGATGGGGATTGGCGCAAGGGTGCCTGGGTAGTGGCTGTCGGCTCCGGTAGGAGCAGTAGTATAGGGGGCTTCCGGTACCGAGTCCTCGGCTGTTTCATATGCAGTGCTGTTGAGGGAGCAGGGGTGCACCAGCGGAATCCTTGCTGGGTCCCCGGCGGCAGGCTCTGGGTACTGGCCGGGGCCAGCAGGCGCCGGGGCGGACGGCGGCGGCAGGGGCGGGTAGCCCACCGGCAGCAACGACGGGGGCGGCAGTACGGGCGGGTAATGCTCCCGCGGGTGCACGCAGCCGCCGTACGGCTGACGCTCGGATATGGCACGCCGGCCGAAGGGGGTGCCGTACGACAGCTCTGCGCTGCCGGGGGCGGCGGCGGAGGGGCTCAGGTCCGCCGGCGCGGCGGCGGGAGGCAGCGCCATCCCGGCTGCCTGCGGCGGCGGATACTGCTGGGCGGCGGGCGGGGCCAGGGCCCAGGGCGCCGACAGCGAGTAGGCCTTGTACTCCACGGGGTGGCCCGTGTGGGTGGCGCCACCGCCGGTTGCGTCCCAGCTGGCCGTGGGCGGCATGTCTGTGCCGTGCAGCACTGCCACGTGGCGGGGCAGGCTGTGCAGCTCCCCGCCACCACCCGCTGCTGCGGCTGCCGAGCCACCCCCGACTGGCAGGCCCCCCTTGTTGCCGCTCCTCGGGTCGTGGGGTCCGGCGCTGCCGCTGCTGCCGGCGCTCGGGCGGTGCTGCGGAGGCCGGCGGCTGGGGCCACGCCGCATGGAGCGGGCTGTAGGGCCGCCCCTGGCCTCAGCCACAGCGGACTCGTCCAGGGCGCCATCACCACCAGCAGCGGCGGTGGCAGCGTGCTGCTGCAGCTGCTGCGTGTGGCTGCAGTGGCTGGCCACGCTGGTGACGCTGGCGCGCCGGACGCGCGTGCCGCGGGGGTGCGCGCGGGGTTGGGGGTGCGCCCCGGGCACCTCCCCGGAGCGCGTCTCGCCGGGCTGCTTGCCGATGCTGCCGGCGGAGCGGAGGCGGGCGCTGAGCGCGCTGCGCCTGGGGGAGGTCGGTTGTGCAGGCGGCACGGGCAATGTGAGCACACGAGCAGTGGTGGAGAGGTCGCGTAGACCGTGGCGACGCGATGGGGCACACGCGCAGGGCAGCAAGGTGCATGTCGCCGACAGCCAAGACGTATACCACTTGCTCTGGCAGGGCTTGATGTGTGCAGGGGCGTACCAGGAGTGATGGAGCGACACACCAGCAACCCGGCAAGACGGGCAGCATGTCACCCTCGCCCTCTTCCCCCTCCACCCCCCCCGCACCTGGCTGTGTTGAGCAGCCCGCCGTACTTGCTGACGCACTGCCGCTTGTTGCTGAGAGTGCGCGACACCGTCACGATGCGGTGCACCACCATGCTCTCCAACGCGGCCACCAAGTACATCACGTACGACAGCAGTACAGCCTGCAGTGTGCCGAACGCCGGCACAAAAGTACGACGTGCGGGGCGGGTCAGAGGTTTCGGGCGACGCGTGGAGTGTTTTGCGCCTGGAAAGGACGACATGCTGAGGACCAGGCGCACACAGGCAAGCACTAGACGGGGTGGTGGGTGTGGGGAATGGTCCGCCACTGAGGTTTGGCGGCCGATCGGTGCTGACCCTTGTGGTGTGATGGTCATAAGTTGAAGGGGCCATGGCACCGATGAGCCCCTGTGTGCCGCTATATCCACTGTGCCGTACACTGCGTGCTCCCAACCAAGAGTAAAACACGCACCTACACACCGGCCCGTCTGCTTCAGAGCGTTGGTACGGTGCATCCTCCTCGAACAAGCCTCAGCCCGCACGCTCAAGGCTGGGGCACTCACAGGTGGCACGGACCCTTGATGTACCCACCTGCTGCAGTGCGTTCATGTAGACTGCCGGCGGCGTGTCGAACATGAACTGCAGCGCCGTGATGGACAGGAAGGCAGTCATCACGATGGCTGCAGCGGCACGGGGCGGGAGGAGGGAGGAGGAGGGGGCAGGGGGAGGCGGTCAGGGCGGAGAGGACATCCACGTTGGCATAGAATTGGGCAAGACGACCGTGTGTCATGATGCCGTACAGCTGCACGGTACGAACGGAAGCCGGGCAAAGGTTAGCAGGGTGACGGTCAGCAGCAGTTAACAAACGGCCAGGCAACGACGCGAGGAAGTGGTGTTGCTGTTGACAGTACAGGCCCACGCCGTGAATACTGGCCAACCACATGCAGCTGCACAGAAGCGCTTGGGTCCAAGCGTAAATTAGCCCTGCACGCGTGTGTCTTTGATCTCAACTACCATAGTCGGCACACAGTCTCTGTCGGCTAGGCCCTTCTACCCCACACTTAACACCCATACACATCAGCACTGCACCTGCACGCTGCCCTCTTCCCCAACGCGCCGCTCTCACTCATGCGGTCTCCCAGCGCGTCGCAGGGCAGGAAGAACACGATGTACACCGCCAGGGATATGATGATGGTGGGCAGCAGGTTGGACAGCACGTAGGGGGAGGAGGCGCGCTTCACCTGCAGGGGGCAGGGGGCAGCGGGAGCGGGCGGCAAGCCAGCCAGGAATGGGTCTATATTGCTGGAGTGAGGCCTGCTGGTGCAGTGGTACTGGCAACTAACGTCGTTGCCCGGTCTGTTAGATAAACCAAGTCCCAAACAAAACAGTCGGAGTCGGGTTCAGGCCCTCCAGGGCCCTCCCCGCCCTCACGTCCGCCGCCAAAGCTTCCCCCGACTCCATGCGCTGGTCATGGGGTGCAACAGACACAGCATGCAGGGCACCCCGTTGCTACACATGCACGGCAGTCACCCACCATGATGTCAGCCACCAGTACGACAGGGCCGTACAGCGCCCCGGCAGCCTCCCAGTAGGGGTACTGCACGTTGCCGCCGTACACGTCCACCAGGCGGGTGCGGTAGACGGCGGTGGGCCCCCGGTACGGCTCCCCGCAGTCCCCGGGGCGTGTGGTGCCGGAGGTGGTGTCCAGCGGGAGGTAGCGCTGGCCGGGCAGCACGGGCTCGTAGGCGGCGACGCCAGGCGAGGAGGCGTTGGGCGTGTACCTGAAGGGCGGGCGGATGCGGGGGCACGCCAACGGAGCGTGCAGGAGCGCAAAATGGCGGGTCTGTGATACAGTAACATGTACGCAAATTCCGAAACAACAGCTCTTGTGTCTATGGGTGTATGATAGGTACGAAGCCAAGGCGGCCACGGTGAGGAGCAACACGACATGCAAGGGAGCACAAGAACCGCACGAGTCCGCACCTCCAACAGCTGGCACCAGTACAGCACGGGCGCACCGGTAGGCATGCACGATGCACCTGTCCCGGTGCAGGGGGTGAACGGCCTCGACTGCTCCGTGCCTCCCCGCCCACCGGACATCCTACCATCGAGCACGAGGCCAGCCACTAGCAGTGCAGTGCTCAGCAGCCGGAGCTGTCCGCACCTGGACGTGGTGACGTTGTAGCGCTTGAGGCACGTACGGCTGTCGTACAGTTTGGACTTGGCCCAGTTGATGCGCCATCCGCTCAGGTCCGGACCTGCAGCGCGCCGGGAGGGGCACCGGAGCACCGACGGGCATGAGGAGCAATGCTCACAGGCGTGCGTACGGTACTTGTACGTCCACGGCAGCGCTTCCGTGTGCAAGGGAAAGTAGGGAACAGCATGCAGCAGGCGCACTGCTCAGGCGCTGCCCCAGCAAGAACCACAGCATGCTTTGTGCCAGGTTGGGGCTTGGGCGTTAGATCTCGGCTCCACGCAGTGTTCAGTGCTCGGTGTGCGCCGCCCACCCTTTGTGTGCGCGGTGTTGTTGAGTTTGGCCACGTGCTCCCAGGCCAGCCCCACGCGCCCTGCCTCCACGTCCGCCAGTGACAGCTCCAGCAGCAGGTGCTGGTGGTCGAAGGGGTAGGCGCGGAAGTCGAAGGGGGAGTACCTGAGTGGGTGGGGGCGGGAGGGCACACCGGGAGGGGAGGCAGCTTATATATGGCCGAGGAAGAGCGCTAGACAGTACGGTTTCTGTGTCCCTTGGCTACAGTACGGCCGCACAACCATGCACCGCACACACAAGCCCCCTCCCCCCTGCAACTCACCACGTGCCCACCATACGCGTCGTCCACGTGACCGTGCCGTTGGGCTGTACCGTGATGCGGTAGCGCGGGGCCTGCTCCTCCGCGTACATGAGCAGGTTGGGGGTGTCCACGTGGGGCAGCCACAGGCCGTCGCAGCAGCCTGCAGGACGGACGGCAGTACGACAGCAGGGCAGGCCAGGAGCTTAGCACGTGCGTTCTTTTGGGGGTGCTGGGACGATGCCTAGCGCATACCACTCAGAATGGGAGACATTGGGGACAACAGGGCGAAGGGTACCGTGATAACGACACCAGTGCCGCGTGCCGGTAGAGCAGGGAAGACCAACCGCGCCCGGAATCCCTGCTCCATGCTGGGGGGTTGAAGTGGCTACAAGAGGCAACATAGGGGTTGCTGCTTTTCCACACTGCCATGTGAGTGTGTCTATCGCAATGTACGTGCTAGTGCACGTAATGTAGGTGCTCGTGCATGCTGATCGGATTTCATCGAAGGATAGGTCCAAGTGACCCACGGGTCATCCCTCCTAGGCCCCTGGGACCGGCAGCGCGCTGCCGGTGCGGCCAAGGAAGCCGCACCCTCGTCCTTGGACAGCATCCTAGGTTATACTTGCGGCTGAAAAGCTGAGCAGAACGACAGTTTGGAGCGTTTCGTGTCATGCAGGGGCAGCAAGCGGGTGGGCTCACCTGCCGAAGGCAGGCCGCTTCCGTCACAGGGCTTGTTGCAGGCACCGCCCGCGAGGAAGGGGCCGGTCGCCGCCGCGACGGTTGCCGGCGAGGAAGGATCTAACCAGCTCAGCACGATCCACCAGATCGCCTAGTGCGCAATGCACAGTGCAAGGGCGTGTGGCTACGGCTCAGCTAGAGGTGATGAGCGGGTGAGGCGCACGCGGACTCAACGAACCTTGTTCGCCAAGGATACTTCCTAGCTTGCCAAAAGTGAAAAGCCTAATGTCGCACCTCGTAAGTATTCTTCTCAGGATTCATGCCCAGCGCTCGCTCCAGTAGCGCGGAAACAGCGACGGTAAGGTTCGGCTGGCCGCCGACTGACACCGGCGGAGACTCCTTGCCGCCCTGTCCTCTCAGCGGGTAAGGCAGCTGGCCTGCTACAAGCCCTATAGATAGGAGCAAGGTGCATATGACATAGATTGGTACCGGGCGAAAGGACAGGCGCAAGCGGCTTGGCCGGCATCCCGCCCTTTGCCTTTCGCTGCGTTGGCTTATCATGGTGCCCTTGCTTCCTTTCGGCACAAGCGCTTCAGTACATCAGTGTCATCGTATGACTGACTGAACTACGGTTTCATTTCTGACCATGCATTCGCGAGGACAACATGTGGAACCTGCTCATCCTTGTTAACCGTTACATGAAATAAATGGACCCCATACAACCTTGTCCTTGGAGCCTGCTAAGAACTACTGTCCGCAAATTTGTCAATTCACAAATGTCCGTACGACCCATCCCCGCTATGCCTTGCTGCCAAGCGTTTACCAACCGCCGGCGCCCACACCGCCAAGGGCGGGATTGGTGCGCGAGCAAGACCAGGCACGCGGCTACTGGAGCACCATCGTGCCACGCAGGTTGGGTGTCTTGCTGCCGTGATCACGGACCCCGACTTCCGGTGCATTATCCACATGCCTTCCTTGGTTACATACATGGATCTGGTTCAAGCGTCCTAATGGCCTTGACGTGTGGGGTTGTACCCCTGCGTGCACCCAAGACCCAGGTGTGTCGTGTCGCCGTGAGTACCATACTGGACGCTTACTGAATCACAGCGCAGGCACCCTGCCTGCGTAACAGTCACTGCAGCAGCACGCACCCCCAATAATAGCCGCCTTACTTGCATCTGTTGCTAGCCCGGTCTTGGACCATGGCTGCTGTCCACACTGGGCCCCCCACGTACGCCCTGCAACCCAGTCGCTAGCCTTCTCTAACGTCCCTGTCATCCCGTCTTCCACAGTCGCCACGGAACCTTGCGAGTGCTTGGGTCTTGCAGCAGACACGCAGCAGCAGTATAGGCAAGCTGCCACACCAGCGGGGGCCATCGACAGGGGCTACCTAGTATTGGTGTGTTCCCTGCCGCCCTTGACACTAAGGATGCAGGGTGTACGACATCCTGAACGCGCCTCCGTCATTGTAGCACACACACTTGGCCAACATGACGCCTGGTGCGCTGCCGGTTGGTCCTCCTCGCTCCACCCCGCACCCATCTGCAGGACTGCAGCACATGCTGCATGGCGCCCAGCTCCACCCTCCCCTCCACGAAGGCCAGGGCGTCGGGATTTGAGGCGCAGCCTGCAGGCCAAGAGGGGGCGGGGAGGTGGAGGTGCATGCGGGGTGTGTGGGAGGGGTGCAAGGAAAGCACGCGGTGAAGCACAGGATCCATATATACCGTAGGATCCAAACGCTGGGCGGGTTCTGTGCCTTACCACATCTCTACCGTAATGCACTATTACGCGGCAAGGGCAACAGGAGGTGGGCACCGTTCGACAACAGGGCAGCGGGCGGTTACGAGTTGGCCGAGGGTGTGGCGGCACGGAGGATGCTCGCGTTGCACGTGGCAGCACGTGGCCATGCGGGCGCCTCACCGTCCCCCACGTCCTGTGCAGGCCAGAGCACCGCTTTGCTTGCACGCACGCACCTCCCAATGCACCTCCCAAAGTCCAAATGCACGCACCTCCCAATCGCAATTCAGGAGAGGTCCGCTCAGGGGCCGCTACGTGCAGGTTGACGAGCTGCACGGTGTGAACAGTAGCTAGCAGGGACGCAGGCGTCGTCAACAGGTAGCAGTCCCCTGGGGGCTTGGGCAGCGTGGGCAAGGGCAGCAGGCGGCCTGGATGCGTTGCCTCCTGGCGACTGTAATCCCTGACAACTCCTGCTTGCACAGCTGCGGAGCGCGAAACAAACGTACCTCAAGTCTACAGTGGGACGGGGCTGGGCCCTGGAAGGGGACCAAAACTGTAAATCCATACATACATACAGTCTTAAGCTTTGATAGCAGGGGAACCTTGTCCCCTGTTTGAAACGCTCCGTATTGTTGGCCCCAGCAGGCCCAGCACTTGACGCGAATGGGCAGAGACCCCTGTGCGTCTGAAACGAAAACAAGGTTTATGTACAGTTTGTGGGCTGCAACTGCAAGCTTCGGGAGAAGTATCAGAGAGGCAGGAATCTGTATGGATTTACAGTTTTGGTCCCCTTCTAGGGCCCAGCCCCGTCCCACTCGGGAGACAGAGCTGATCCCGGCAATCAAGGACACGGGGTTTCCCACCCCTCTCGCTGTACGGATAGGAGCAACCAGCTCCTGGCGCAGGAACCGGTGATCACAAGCGATCAATCCCTACCTGCGTCAAGCATGCTATCCGCTGCATCAACACGGCAGTGCCACTAGAGGGAGCCCCCAGGTTGCCAAATCACGTGTCTTATCCGTCCGTCGTCCACACAACACCTGCTACATCCTAGCTCACATGGCAAGCACAGCAACTCGATGAATGGCATGCCGCTAGAACAATACCATGGGGACGATTCAACACTTCCAGGTCAAGTCACGTGCTATTATGGGTCAAGTGCGATTATGCCCTGAGGCAGGGCGCACTAAGGCCAAACCCGTCATGTCAGACGGGCGATGAATCAAAGTAGTACGAAGTGCTCTAATGCCGTGTGCAGATCGAGCTCCAACACCAATAGGAAACAGCTATCCGTACTGTGTACCACCAAAAACATATTATAAACCCTGTATGTGAAGCCCAGCTGGGCAGTGCGGCACGCATGCGGTGGAGGCTTCCTCGGTCGGGTCACACACAGCTCTACCTGTCGCAGTCAGCTGTCTGCCCCCTTCAACCTTCCTGTGCACCTGTGCCTGCATTGGCAGTGTATCCTGCGTTAGTGCAGCACCCATCAGGTCACGCGCCCAGCGGGCCCGCCCCTCGCCCTTTCCGATGTGGTTACCCTGCTGCAGGGCGCCCCACCTATGCCGAAACCAGCTACGCATACGTGCGCCCAAAAGCGCTGGTCCGTTTCAGCATTATCGGTACGCATATGTACGAGCATGCACACCTTTCCACACAATGATGTCCGCTCTCAAGGATGACGTGAACCGTAAATTTCTCACCCAGACCTCTTGCCCGCAGCTTACTGAATGTGGAGTGCGCAAGCCTCTCAGCCGTGACTGAACGTGGTCTAGTAGACGCTCGTCAACTGCACGTCCCACCACTGCTGCAAGGAAGCCCCTGCCGCCGACACACCAGCGCCTGTCGTGCGGTAGCAGCCCTCCAGTACCTGGATGCCGTACATGGAGCACCTGGCGCCAAGGCCCTCCAGGACAGCGCCCGCCTCGTCCAAGCCCATTACGACCGCGCCGTCGGAGCCGCAGCCGGCATGGGACGGCGCGCCCTGACCCTTGCGCCCCGGGGACTTGGCGCCGCCGCACTTCTTTGTCCGCTGCAAGCATCGGAACACGGGGCACGCCAGGCGGTGCAACACACAGGCTTCTTTCCACAAGACGCATGGTGCATCGAACGAGCAGTGGTCATTCACTCGCCTGATTGCATGCAAGACATGCTGGGAACCTGTGAATATTATAAAGCATGTCATATTAGAGATGTTTTAATACGCCGAAATTGGGCTTAGGTACGCTGGGGCCACTGGGCCGGTGAACGGGCGGGTGAACATGCAGCAGGTACCTACCAGCTTGGACAGCAGGCCCAGGAAGGGCAGCATGCCGCACGCAGGTATCCTCGTGCCCTCCTGCACTGCTGCGGATTCCTTGCTGCTGTTCTTGCAGGCTGCATTTGCCCGCACCTCCGGCGTATACCGGCATGGCTTGCAGACGGCTGAGCCACAGTCCCTGCTGCCGCTGCTGCTGCTGCAGCCGCTGCAGCTGCTGTCCCCGCTGCTCCTTGCAAACATGTCGCTCGCTTGGCACGAGGGCTGGTACTGGCCTTGTTGGTGCTCGTGGTGGGCCTGTGTCCGTGCCCACTTGGCACGTGCCAGCACCTCCAGCACGTGCTCCATGACCCGTGGGTCAAGCCGCCCTTGAAGGAACACGAGCGCCCTGGGGCTCAGGTAGGTGCCTGCGTCACGAATGCGCGGGGTAGAGTACATGCTGACTTGCTGAGTGAACATAGTGCGGCCATTGTACTGGATGCATGCAGCAAGTTGCGCGCCGGGACGCTAGATGTAAGCTGGGTGTCAGGCGGCTGGGAGAGGCGTGCTGCGCTTACCTCTACCGTCCCCGCTGAAGCTCGACGGGTCTACGCGGAAGGTGTAGACGTTTCGCCCATCCGCAGTGCAGCCCGTGTGGGTCCACACCCGAGGCTTCACGGCGTCGGGCTGGTTCAGGGGCTGGGGCACGGGGTGCAGGGCCTGGGCCCAGTGCACGGCGCCCTCCGTACGCTGGTCCACCACCGCCCTGGCCCTCGGCACGTCGCTGCTGTGCACCTGGACCTCGGCCAGGGCGGCTGCGAGGCAGGTAGAGCAGCCTATGCCGATCGGCCAGCGACTGCCCGTGGGCGGGATGGTGCTGCCGCAATCGAGGCATATGCAGCCCCTGGCGTGTACGCCAGCGGTGGAGGCCATGAGCTGGTCCGAGACGGAACTGAAAGCGCTGCTGCTGGACGTGCGACTTTAGCGTTGCGCTGATACTATATGTGCAGTCCGATATCTGGTTTGCAATAAGACAGAGCTGCGAGGTACTTGTAAGTGGTGCCTATCGACGGACGTTGCTGCGTTGAAGTGTTTCGCGCCGAAAAATGCCTTCGGTTTGAGCTTGGTTGTTTTCTGCTTTGGATGGAGAGCAGTCTTTATATATCTTGCGGGGCCTGTCCCCGCTCGCGAGTGGTTGCAGCTGCTCGCAAATGGTGGGTACGGCAGCACTCGCAAAATCGCTCCGTGCTGTAACCTTCGCGCGGGCCAAGACCCAGAACATGACTACAACAAGGAGAACTTCGCCATTCCGTTTGGGTCCGTCCGAGTTGAACGGTCCTGATGGGCTTCGGTAGTCAAAGGTCCTTACCTTCCCCGACTGTTCCCAAACAATGATCCGGATTGTGGGCACTGCCACGTGCTGCCAAAGCAGCGGGGGATGCTGTGAACCCAAACCCTGCCTCTACCACGAGCCCTCATGAAAATGCGCAAACAGTATAACCACAATGAGTGCAGAGCAGCACCTGATCAAACCCGCATTGTTGCCCATAGGGCCGCACTTGCCCTTAGCCATTGATTGCCCCTCCGTATTACCCTGCACAACTGCCTGCCCACGCCCGACTGAAGCCATGCAGCGCTGTCCCTCGGCAGCTTCTCCCGCCACGATGCCGCACACCTCATACTGCACGCTGTATCCCACCCGCCCATACCCAGTACGCCCCAGCTGCCAAGGCGCCTCCGCGCCACACACTACCTCACAGTAAATACACGGGAGGTGGACGTCAAACCATTCGTACGCACGTCTGCCCCCTTCCCCCCTCCCCCCCGCCCCCACCCCCACCCCACCTGCCGCTGCCCCTCCGCGCGGGCCCCCTGGGTGTCATGGGTGCGGGTGTGGGGGGCGTGGGCCCCCCGGCTGAGGGCGCCGGCTCGGGGATTGAGCCGGAGGTGGCGGGGAGCAGGCGGCGGAGGCGGGCCGGGATGCCTCCCCTGCCGCTGCTGCTGCTGCTGCTGCTGCCGGTGCTTCCCCCGGCGGCGGGTACTGGCCGGCCCGCACCGCCAGGCCGTGAGGGGCGCACCGCCAGGCCGTGAGGGGCGCACCGCCAGGCCGTGCGGGGCGCACCGCGCGTTGCGCTCCACCAGCCGCCTGGCGCGCAGCCTGGCGCACGCCTGCCGTGCCTGTCCTGGGCCCGCTCCTCCGTCTGCAGGGGGCGGAGAAGCGAGGTATGATCAAAGCGCGTGTCACCGCCACCTAAAAACCTGGCAACGAACTGGTACTAGTGGGACTTGAATTTGGTGACGGCATCGTGCTGGCACGACCAGCTGATTTCCTCACTTTGGCACCCTGGCACGGTCGCAAGAAGTGTGAAAGGACCCGTCTCCACAGCTTGTGATAGTTCATGCGTCCAGCGTCGAGGATGCACAACCCCCAGACAGGCCAGACGCCATATTGGTGCCCCACAACCCCACAACCACGGAACCTCCAAGCCCCATCCACGCTTACAGCCCAACCTGCATCCGTGCCCCAACCGCCCACCGCCCGTGCCCCCTTACCCTCACTCAACAGCGCCCAGCCCAGCGCGAATACGCAGAAGCAGCATGACATACGAAAGCGACCGCTCCGTGCCCCCACACCCTTCACACCGTGCCTGATAGCCCACTTGCCTTACCCAACACCCCCTAGCGCACCACCCCCCACAACCGCCATGGTGGAGGGCGTACATCCGGACACGCCTCCGTCGATGCAGCACACACACTTGACCACCATGACACCTGGTGCGCTGCCTGTTGGCCCTCCTCCCATCCCACACCCACCTGCAGCACATGCTGCATGCGCCCCAGCTTCACCCTCCCCTCCATGACCCCCAGGTCACGTCGGGGCCGGTGCATGTGGCGTGGGACAGGTGCAAGGACATTAAGCAGCGAGGCCTAGGATCCAGAGGATTGAAAGCTAGGTAGATTGCTTTACTCTAAAATTTTACTATTGCACAATGAGGCGGCAAAGGTATCAGGAGGTGGGCACCGTTCACCGCAGTCGTGTGCCGGGCAACGGGCGGCTGCGGGTTGGCCGAGGGTACGGCTGCACGGTAAGCACTCACGTTGCACATGGTAGCACGTGGCCAGGTGGGCGCCTCACCGTCCCCCCTGCCGTCCTCCGCCATCTCCCGGTGCCACCTGCTGGCGTCCACGCGGAATTTGTACACGTGCCGGCACTGCGCGTCCGTGTCGGTGCGGACCCACGTGCGGTACGGCAGGGCCCCGGTGTGCTGCAGCCCGTGCTCCCCTCATGCGGAAGCAGAGGATGGTACCACCTTGGACGACACCCTGACAGGGGTTTCGATGCTGCATGGTACTTTGGTCGTTCCCCGGGGGTGCGGAGAGACGAGGGTGGCGGGGGCGGAGGGATGTCAGTGGGTGTGACGGTTACCAGGTACCGGAAGACCGGAATACCAGCGCCGTGGTGCTGCAGCTGCTTGGTACTGGGCTGTGGGTCCTCGCTAAACTGTTTCTGGGATGGTTGGCTAGTGGGTTGCTCTGCTGCGTCTGGTACCTGGGGTCGCTGGCGGTGCTGGGGTTCTGCGGGGTGGAGGGTCGGCAGTTCTGCAAGGCGCAGGGAGCCCTGGGCAAGCCTTGACCGTGCATGAGCTTTTCTTGTGTCTTGCACTGTCTACTCATGCGTTGGTAATGATTGCAGTGCGCTAGAGGACTGCTTCTAGTCTAATGATACATAAGGGCAGCCTTCCTACCCCCACGCGAAAGCGCGCGGCCGTCGTGCGACCAAGATACGAGTTAAGCGATATCCATGCTTGTAGCAGGTGAATCAAACCGCTGAGTTAGGTGTCTTGGTTGCAGCCAGGGTAGATATTTCCCCAGAGCCAAAATGCCGATTTTGCCGTGCGCCCTGGTACGTCCGGACCACAGGCCTTGGTGATACGAGGTTCGCAGCCAGCGGGTTGTGAGTTAAGCCCATGTGCCATAATTCGTTTAACGACTGACGAACAGCGCCACACGTCCACTACTCGATAAGACCACAACGTCGGCCCACATCCCCATCGTGACAGTACGGTATCCGTGGCCCACACCCGAGACCCGAGACGGTATTCCGCCGTGGCCCACAGCTGAGACGGTGGCATTCTCCCCAGGCAAACCCCTACCCCCGCCGCACGAAGTGTCCCTGTCCCTGGGGTACCTGTCCCTGTCCCTGGACTACCGGTACCCCAGGCCTCAGGCACGTCGACGATCGCATGCAGGGCACCGGCCAGGGCCCCCCAGCCGGCGCCACGCCACACAGCCACGACTCCCCAACCGCCGAAGGCCACAATGGCTGCAAATCCACAGCGCCAGCCTTGTCAGCGTCAGCACCCTAGCGGCTACGCTGCAGCACACCCTGCTAAGCCAGCGCGTGAGTTGGTTCCCCGGCGTCTGACGCTGCCCGCAGTATACTCCGCTGCGCAATCATATTACCACCGAGTGCATCTGAGTGCATCAAAGCTCCCACCGACATGGCCACCGTGTGCGCACAACATTGGGACCAAGCTTGCTGCCGTAGCCGTCCTCGGCCCCCCCTCCCCCACACCCCCACTGCCACCATCACCGGCACCAGCCACCGGCACCACCAGCCCTCCAGCCATGCTGCATGCTCCTAAGTGTCCCAGCGAGTCGGCTCTTTTGTGCACCCCGCCGCCCCTGCCGCGTTCGCCAGGCAGCAATGCGCCAGCACAACCGCACTACCACAACACCTGCGTGGCTCACGGCCTTCCCTGCACCGCCCAGGTCACAAGCACCACCGCCACGAACAGGAGGCTCTCGATGGGCCCGCAGGACCAGGGCAAGACGACGGCGCCCACCAGCAGCAGCCAGGCCACCAGCTGCCGCGCGCTCACGCCTTGGCGTCGCCCCATGCCGGTCCCCCGGGCAGCGGGTGGCGCAGCGGCAGAGACGTCGAGGCCGGTGCGCTCCTGTGGCAGCGGTGGGGGAAAGGGATTGGAACAGGAGGCGTCGGTACGCTATGGCCTAAGCAAGGGGCCCTGTGCAAGATCCGTGCATTCCATTTGTATTGGACAGAACACGTGTATTTCAGGACTGGCTTCGCAAGTGTCCTGAGTCACCCAGTGCTGGACAACGCTGCAAAACATACCTCTGGCTGTCTGCTGGCGACGTGCCTCGGGCTCCCCGGCTCCACCTCCAGTCGCAGGAACGCATCCTCCGCGCCCTCCTCCGCGCCCTCCTCCGCGCGCCCCGCCCCCTCCGCCGCCGCCGCGTCCATCTCTGCATCCCCCGGCCGCCCGCCATACCCCGCCGGCCGCTGCAGACCGTCGATCTGGCGCTTGGCCGCAGCCAGCTCGGACTGAAAGGGGAGGGAAAGAGGGCAGTCGTTTGCAAGCGCCGTGAGTGTACACAGGTGCAAACATGCGATCGCCATTGGTCCACTGTCCAGCCGCGCAGGCGCTGGATAACAAAATGGTCCTAAACCACAGTGAGCGCCGATGCACTGCCAGTTTGCACCACGAGACTAAGCCGTGGGCAGCTTCCTCGAGGCCAGCTTTCAATCTCAGCCTGGCCCCCTCCCTCCGTACCTCCAATTCGGTCATCCGAGCATGTGCAGTGCCCAGCGCTGCCTCCGCCCGCGTGGCCGCCGCCGTGGCCGCCGCCGCTTCCCGGTCGCGAATGGCGGCGCTGGCACGCGCGGTGTCGCGGCCCGCGTCCAGCTGCTGCTGCAGCCGCTCCACCTCCTGGTCGCGAGCCTGGGCCACGAGAAGCAAGGGACATGCGGCGAGAGGTTTGTTGCACAAGGTGGGCGGGCTTTTACCCAGACGACTGTAACCCTCCACATCCCACGTCGAAGCCCTGCTATCCACCCTTTCAACACTCCTACCTTGACCAAGCCCTCCAGCTGCGTCGCCCGGCCCTTGGCCGCCGCCGCCTCGCCCTCCGCCTTGCGCGCCTCCTCCTCCGCCTCCCTCCTGCGCGCGGCCGCCTCCGCCGCCTCCGCCTTGGCCGCCTCGCAGCAGCTTGCCAGGGCGGCCAGCTCGCGCTCCGTGTCACGCAGACACGTGTCCAGGTGCATGGCGCGGTCACGGGCGGAGGCAAGCTCGGCCTGTAGGCCACGCACGGTCTCTTCCAGCGCCGCCAGCTGCAGGGCCAGGTGCACACAGTGACCGTTAGTACGACTTTTGTCGAGTAACGCAATACCCATCAGGACTTCACCGAGCCAGCATATTGGTGCCACAGCATCCTTATTTCGCCCACCCACCTTGGCCCCCAGTCCTGCGCCGTCGGCCTGCGCACCCTTGACCGCCCGCTCCATCTCACGCTCCCGCGCCAGCACCGCCTCCTCCGCTACCGCCAGCCGCTGCCGCAGCGCCGCCACCTCCGCCTCCGCCGCCCGCCAGGACTTATCGGCGCGTTGCAGCCGGGCGTCCACGTCTGCGTGCTGGTCCTGTGGGAGGGAGTAGAGAAGTGGGGCAGGAGTGCTTGCCGTCGAGCTCCTTACAGAAACCGACAGCGACAGACGCAAACAGGGAGCCCTGGCGCCCGCTCAGCCCAGCGCTTGCGTGCTCATACCAAAAGTCTTAAATTCCCCGGCACAGACTTCTTGCTCCTCATCCCTGCCTCCACCCCTGCCGCGTGCCTCAGAGCCCACCCTCCCCCGACCAGCTGCTCCCTCCGCGCCGGACCTGCTCCCCCGACCCACCAGGGTGGGACCCCGCTCCGGTTCGGGCAGCGCCACACGCTGAGCCCCTGCGCTGGGCCCAGCTGCTGCCGCTGCGCAGCTGGATGGTGTTGGTGTTGGCAGCACGGAGCCGACCTCCCATCCGCCAGCTCCTCCTGCTGGCACGCCAGCGGACCCCTGGCGACGAGCGTCCATGCTACGTCCTTGAGCAACAGTGGCTGATGCTGCAACAGACTCCGGCCCCGCACCGTGCCCAGCAACCCAAACTGCTGCTGCTCTAGCTGCTGCTCCATCAGGCAGCATGGACTGCCCCGCCCCTGTGCCAGGCCCCACCACCTCAGCCGCTGCTGTTGCTGCTGCTGTTACGGACGGCGCCAAGCACCCCGTGTCTGCACCGGGCCCCGCCTCTGCGGTTGCTGCTGCTGCTGCAGACGGCACCGAGCACGCTGCCTCTGTACCGGCTTCCTCCTCGCCAGCTGCTTTCGCACCATCTCCATATGGGCTCAGGCTCTCCATCCCCGCATCGAGGCCTATCACCCCAGCTGCTGCGGCTGTCGCTCCACCTCCAGGCGGCCCTGACTGCTCCACCACCGCCCGGGCAGCTGAAGCACGAAGACGCCGCATCTCAAGCCGATTTGACACCCCCTGCCGGTCCTCCTCGTGTGGGTAGGCTGTCGCACCGGTCTCCAGCGTGGGGCCCTCCGTGTTGTCATTCCAGTGCCCCCCGCCCGCCGCCAGCGCCCTGCACTCCGCCTTGTGCCCCTCCCGCCAGTGCGCCCGCTGGCACTCCGCCCCGCAGTACCGCACCGCCCGGCACCCGGCGCACTGCTTCGGCGACAGCTCCTCTTCGCTCCTCTCCGCAAAGTTGCCGCACCGCGGGTTGCCGCACACGCGCAACCGCGGCAGCGCCCCCTGCCGTCGTGGCAGCAGCGCCAGCGGCGGCGGCAGGGCGCCCGACGGCGCCAGCGGCGGCGTCTTGCCGCCAGCAGCCTGCTGCTCCCTGTCCAGGAGGTCCATGGGAAAGGAGCCGTCTGGCAGCGGCAGCTGCTCGATTTGACCTCGGCGGCCGCGTTCATAATGACTCCTGACCACCTCGGCCGCGATGCCCGCCGCACACTGCTGAAAGCCCCCATCCGCCTCCCCCGTTGCGTCCCGCCCGCCCTCGCAGCAAGGCACACCCACTTTCGCCTCCACCTCGCCCGCCGCAATTTTGAGTAATGCCAGCACCTGGGCCGCGTACGGTGCTGCCACGCCGCTGGCCGCGTGCCGTACGGCGCACTGCAACGGCCCCGCCAGGCTGCCGCCACACGCGTCAACACCCGCCTCACCGCTGGCCGCCGTTACTACGCTGCTGCCTGTAGAGACAGGGGCGGCGGCGGCGACGGTGGTGGCGGCTGATGGCGGTGCCATCCAGCTGCGCACCTGGCCGCTGAGCTTCTTGTGTGCAGCCATCACGACAGCGGTGCTCGAAATCCACACGCCCAGGTGCGACTTCAGTTGCGGGTATCGCGGGTCTGTCTGCGGCGGCAGCACCGCCGCCAGCGCACACGCCGCTGCCAGCAGGCGGTGCGGCTGGCACGCCAGCAGCTGCGCGGGAGGCAGCAGCAGCGGGGGCCGCCACCATTGCACCACGAAGCTCAGCAGTTCGGCCACGGCCGCCACCTCCTTTGTCTGCTCGGACGACAGCTGTACGGCAGGCCCTCCTTCCGCCGCCGCCGCCACCGCCAGCTCCGCCGCCCGCTCCCACGCCAACGGCGCCGCCAGATTGCACGCCGCCCGCGCCGCCAGGGCCAAGGCCTCGTGAGCCTCGTCCACGCACCCCGCGTCCCACCCCCACGCCGCCTCTTCCCCGTTCTCCTTCTCGCCGCTAGCCCCCACCTCCTCCAATCCATGGGTCTCTCCCAACCTCCGCAGCATCTGCTCTTCCAAGCGTTCCATAGTGAAAAGCAGTGCTATCAGCTGTCTTGCCGCACATTCCAGAAGGCGCGGCCGCACCTCCTGCGGCCGTCCCGGCTGGCTGTGCGTGCTCCTTCCTCCGGCTGCTGCATCGGAGAGCCCATCCAGCTCACGGGCGAACATGGCCGCCCCCTTTGACAGTGTGAACAACATCCCCAGCTGGTGCCCGCCGCGCCTGCCGCCGCCTGCTCCGCCCCTGTCGCTGTCTTCCTCTCCTCCACCAGCAGCCCCGGAGACGGCTAGTGTTGCCAATGCGGGCGGCTGCAGCAAGGGGATAATCCCGCTGAACACAATGTGCGCTGCTCCCGATACAACCTTGGCGAGGGCAGACGCGAAGCCCTGGTAGGGCACCTGCTGGAGGCTGCTGCTGCTGGTGCTGCTATACGAAAACCCCACCTGGTGTGTGCTGAGGGTCAGGCGCAGCGCGTGGTCCACGGTGGCGGCCAGGCCGCAGCGGGACAGGCGGCGGTGCACGTCCGCCTGGGCGGCGGCGGGGAGGGTGTGGTAGCCTGTGGAGCACGCAGCATACACAGACGGCGGGGGCGCATCACGTCATGGATGAAAGGAGCAAGAATACGGATGATAAGCGCCATATAGCTTGGCAGCCGTGAAGTACGGTACACTGTATGGAGCAGCGGAAGGCGGCCGTACGGAAATACTTGCAATGTTGTGCCCAACGGGACCGCACAGGGCGGTTCTGGCTTGGGCAGCAAGGAGCAACCCTGGCGGAAGCGGCCCTCTTGCAGCGTCGAGCTTGCAACGTGAGGTGGCTAATTGTCATGCCCAAGAACACAGCGGGCGAAGGACCACATGCACACCTCGCATGGGCAGAACCCAGGGCCCTGGTGTAGCCAGCCTGTAACCCACCATAGGCGCCAGGAAACCTCGGGCAGGCGCTTCCGTGGGCCAGGCGTGAGACACGCATCACCACTTGGTCGAGCGAATCGGCTTGACTCCCCTCTCGGCAGTGCTGCACGGTGGGTCCCAAGCAAAGAGCAACAGCGCGAGGCCATCAGGAAATTCGCTTGTCCGTCACGATCGGCACACGCTGGCTGCTTTAGCAGCTAGCGGGATCCAGCAGCATCATTAGCGTTACACACCTAAAGACAGACACTGACGGCGACAGTATGTGCAAATGAGTGACAGTGTGGATACGCAGCACGCTATTCAGACGAGGCTCGCGTGTCCTACAGATGACAGTGTAGCTATTCGAAGGAGCAGCACGCTAGCAAGCTGTTGAGACGAGGCGCACCTGTGATTCTATGAAGCTGCGAGGGGCCCCCTGCTGGCGCTGTGCGGCGGGCAGTCGCCCCATGACTGCCGCCACTGCGTCCGCTTGCAGCGCCGCAGCCCAGCCGCCCGCCTCCAGCCAGTACGGCAGGCAGGCACGTGCCGTGTCAACCGGCAGCAGGCCGGCAACCGTCGTGTCGGGCACCATGGCCAGCACCAGTACCTGCCAAGATGCAAGGCGATACCATTTGTTACAGACATGTAACTACCAGTGGCAGGCGAACTCGTCATTTCTCAACAATGGCCGTCGGTTCGTTGGGCACCGTGGGCGGGACAACATAGGGGTGTTGGTTGCTTGACGCACGCGTGCGGGTCATGACACATCACACATGACAGCAATGCGGCAACCGCACGGCTTTGTTCCAGACGGGTTGAAATGTGCGGGTCATGACAGCGGCACGTGTGCAAGGTGTTGGAGGTTGCGCGGCGGCCGGCTGGTTGCATGGTGGCCACAGGTTACTGTTACCCTGGTCTGTGTGAAGGTGTGTCACTCGAGCCACCAGGATGGAATATGCACACATGCAAGTGGTTTTTTGTGGACGACGGGAGGCGGACATGTTCACAATTCCATCAAGACCAACAACGGGGCGGCTTTTGTTCATACTAGCCAGTATGAAAGGTGGGTGCTAGGTCTCATAAGTCACTAGGCAAAACTACATGCACCGCTGCGTTCTTTCCGCCACAACCGGTCATGAAGCACCGTTAGCTCCAAACACCAACAGAGCCGGCGGTGCGAGTGGCAGTAGCACACAGCACTTTACACCGTGACTTTCACCCGGTCGTCAGGAAGGTACCCATCCACCCACCTGCGCCTTCGCGAGCTCCCACTGGGGCGCGGCCGCGTACGCCCCCTCCAGCCCCTGCCCCCTGCACAGCCGGCACAGCGCCTCCGCCGCACGCGCCGCCAGCCGCGCCGCCAGCAGCGGCGGTGGCCGCGCCTCCACGCCCGCCTGCCCCGCCAGCTGCCCCGTGACGTACTCCCACTCCACGAGCGTGCCGTGCAGCACGTGGCAATGGTTGTGCTCCAGCCACCCTACCGTGTTCCCGCCGCCCCCTACGCGGCTTTCATCTCTGAACCAAGACACTCCGAGCACCTTTCCCTGCCGCTGCTCCTCCCTCGCCAGCCACCACGTGCCGCTGCTGCCCTCCCACCCGCACGCTTGCTGCCCCTGCTGCCCCTGCTGCCCTTCCTGCCCCGGATGGCCTCCGTGCTGCTGCCCCTCCTGCTGCTCCCCCTCCCCCTGCTCCACCGCCAGCCCCGCATCCATGCCTGCATGCACGGCCAGCTGGTCCAGCAGCGCCACCTGCAGCCGCTGCACCTCCCTGTGTCTTAGCGCACGCAGCAGGCCCGCAGCCAGCTGCCGGCCCTGGTGGCTCCCAACGCCGTGCTCCATAATGCTCCACAGCACGTGCATGTGGCACAAGGCGGTACAGCCATAGATTGATAAGCCCTGCACCTTGTTGTACACATCGCGTTGGATATCTTCCGGCAGCCGCTCAACACCCGGATCCTCCAGCAGGGCACCGGCGGAAGCTGCCAGCAGCTGCGACCCCGCGAGCGCCTCGCATACGGCCTTGATGTCAGACGGGATCGAGGACGCCAGAGAACCCTCGCCGCTTGCAATGCTCGCCTCGTGCAGCCTGGACAGCAGCAGCCCGGTCATAACACGCGTGTACTTGCAGACCGCCCCGGCTGCTGCGCTGGCCATGGAGACTTGCTGCGTCGTCGCGGTACGCAGGTCGAACGGGTAGAAGGACAGCTGCCGTGCGCCGGTTTCGGAGCGCAGGACCGCGGTGGTGGCGGTGATGCCACGTGAGGCGTCGGCAACAGCCTGCATGAAGTCGCGGTGCGCCAGGGCCTGTACGGCGCGGCGGGCGAGGTCGTTGTCGGTTGGGCTGTCGGCGTTTTGGGCCAGGTGGAAGGCCGCGTTGGAGGTGTAGTCCAGGAGCAGGAATGCGGCTAGGCCAACGGTGGTGACGATCTGGAAGGCGTTGTGCCTGGCGGGCGGGAGGGCAGCAGGGTGTGCCGTGGGAGGGGGCCAATACGGTCTTGGTTGCTAATACTGTGTAGTGCCGGTAGGGCCTGGGGGCTGGTTGGGTGAGCAGGTTGGAGGTTGGGACAGTGTGGCTTAGCAGGGAAAGGGCTGGGCCTCTGCCAGATAGGGCAGGGGAGACGTTAGAGGCCCTGCTGCCGCCATGCGTGAGGAGCAAGGGTGCGACGCCCAGGGTGTAGGGCATCATGCAGCGGCCGACTGCGTGCGTGGTGCCGAGTGCTGTAGCGGTCGTGTTCCCCTGGTGCTACAATGTGCCACACTGTATCTGTAGGAGGTCGAAGAAGTGCGTTCCGGCAATCCAAGTGAGGGCCACAAATCCCTGTATGTCCTCAGCGGTCGTGCGTGGATGCACAGCAAAGCCTCGCGTGGGTGTGCGGGGGCAACAGGCCAACGTATTTGTGCTGACTCTTGCGCCAGGCCGCAGACATGTGACACTGAGCTTGTCTGTACCCCCGGGCTACGTGACCTCAATCCCGCATCCTGCACCACCAAGCATGCAGACACGACACAGCGATACGTAGCTTGGAGCTATGGGTTACACGCAGGCACTCGAGCACGGCCTACCGTGCGTACCGGCCTACCTCTGCGTGAGAGGCGCCACTGCTGACACTGCAACCGCCACGTGTTCTTGCAGCTCACGAAGCAGGGCTTCTAGGCTTGTAAGCAAAGAGCGCTCCAATAGGGCGTTAAGCCACGCTCTTGCGCCGGCTGTCTGCTCCGCAGCCCCAGCGGCGCAGACGGTGTCCTTCAACAGGTCGTCCATCGCACGCATGCTTTCATTGTGCAAGCTCAATGTGCTTGAGCGCAGAGCGTCAGCAACAGGGACGTCATGCCTCGAGTACGCCGCGACAACGGCGTCGGTGCAGCCTAACAAGCGTTGCGCGGCCCTGCCGACCGCCTGCGTCAAGGTCATTTTGACGCTATGTCTTTCAGCGTGTGCTGTATCATATATAGTCCATATAGATTTGCTGAAGATGCTGGTCCATATGCCCGCTACTCATACTAGGTGAGGGCCGTGAGGCGTGCTTCGGACGCTGGCATTGGACCAGCGGACCGGCGGAAAAAAGCGGGAAACGAGACGCAACCTTCCTGGAGCGCAACTTGCCGACGACATACTGGCACCTTTGCGTATGTCTATTAATCTAGCAAGGCTGCAAAAGCTGCAGCCCTGGCAGCCTCCTGCTTCATGGCAACGATGCAGGCACAGCTGCGAGAAGGGGAGCTCCCCTGGCTGGCTGGTGCCAGGGCTTTGCAAGCTACGGTGGGCCGTGAAGAGCCCCAAGGAGAGCCCCCTGTCAGGGCCATGGCGGCAGGTTTCATATGTACGGTAATGGTGCCAGCCCTTGGAAGCCAGGGAGAGGTGGGAGCTGGGAACGGAGGGACCTCGACTGCCGCCACTAAGGTACACCCCTTTCCCCTTTCCCCAATGCTTTTCCAGTGAGAGCCGTGTTACAGTCGCCGCATGTCGCGTTCCCGGTGTTTACCCCTCTACTGCGCACATCTGCACCATGCCGCCCCTTGGTGGTGCTGCTGTTGCTGCCTCTGCTGTTGTTCCACAACGCAATCGCAGGTGGGGGTGCGGCCTGCAACTGAAGTCGCTGGCTGCAAGGCATCACCGCTGCCCTGTTGTCCCTGCTACGGTACCGTGCTGTGCCCTAAACAGGAACGCACAAAGACTGCATCGCTCTACACCTGGATGGGAAGCGCAGTCTGTCGGCGGCCCAGCGCCTCCGCGTGAGTTGCAGGCGGGAGTGCGGGGCGGGGATGGTAGCATGGTGCTGAGCCTGAGCCTGAGCACAACCGTGCCCCACATACATGACGAACGGCTGGTAGGCAGTTTTTTTTTTCAGGAGAAGGGTTATGGGATTATCGGAGACCTATTTTCAGGTGGTATGGTAGTCCAGCAGCCGGCACTCTCCGACTCCGACTCCGCCAACGCCCAAGCAGGGACTATCAACGTGAAACTCGGAGCTTTGAAAGTGAAACAGAGCAGCAAGTGAAGTATGCCAATCTACGCCATGCAGCCAACCACCCAATGACTGTACTGCCGCGAGTTTGCACTGCTGCCTGTTCATGCTGCAACGAACCGGTCAGCTTTCAGAGGGTTTTATCTGCCCATCCAGTCACGTAGGTACCCAGACACCCAAGGCACGCAGATGCATATTACCATACTGTACGGCTTGAGGTGCGCATGCGCGCTGCTGGGCTCACCAGCTGCCGTACAAAGAACAGTTACTAAGGCTTCGCACACCAGCGACAACCCACGGACTACCGGTATGAGCGGCCGGCCAAAAGGATTGTTCCCGTCAATTTGTTAGCGCGACAAGTATTACGGTCAAGCTGTAGCCCCCTTGACTACGGTACGGCCGCACAACCATGCATCGCACAAGCCCCAGCAAGCCCCCTCCCCCCTGCGGCTCACCACGTGCCCACCATACCCGTCGTCCACGCACGTGACCGTGACATGCGTGCTCACTTGCAAAAATTATTGGGGAGCCGCTATTACCTCATGACATTTGGTTGGCGGTTTGTCCTGCCAACACCGTACGGCAACCCGCACCGTATGGGATGTACTTTGCCAATCCTGCATGGTTGCTCTTAAACTGGGCCGCCAAGTTTTACCAGTTCTGTGATGGAGATCCTGTTGCTATATGCTCGTGTTGTCCTGCTTCGGATTGTGGCCGAGGTTGCAAGACTGTTTGGCGCGCCTGTGGTCTTCCGCTGTGCTTTGCATTGCTCCGCGGGGATGGGCCTCGGGGCCTGTTATGCACCTCTCCTGTTGTACGTGACCCACCTGATGTTGCGCCCCTGCCTGCCTCGCCTGATTATAAGCTTTTGTCT
>VFQN01002759.1_pt1 | contig 26357 bp, 40 predicted proteins | sample 3512371 | NCBI WGS metagenome assembly VFQN01 (sample SAMN10412370, study PRJNA504923) | tailings metagenome | isolation source: Replicate 2 from Balatoc abandoned mine | place: Philippines: Itogon, Benguet | collected 2017-08-28 | reverse complement strand
TGTCTCGGTCCGGTTATGGACCCCCGACTTTTGCCCACAGTGTAACACTGGATCACCCACACCCACGCACACGCACAGGTGAGGTCTCCCCTGCTCTCCTGCCCAACCGCGCCCCGCCCGCCCACCTGCAGCCCGTAGTCCGCCAGGAAGCGCAACCGCGCAACCGTCATGTACGGCAGGCACAGCAGCCACGCGCGGTCCGCGGGGCCGCAGCCCGCCAGCTGCGCCGCCCACCCCGCGTGGCCGTGCACCAGCGCGCCCACCAGCTGCCACTTGCTGGCCACGGCACCCACGTGCTGAGACACCAGCTGCGGCTGGTGCACCAGCATACAGGCTACCACTGACTCGCCATCGGGGGCAGTGGCTGGGGTGCCGCAGCCCTGTGGCGATTGGTAAGCGGGTTGCATGTTGGGGCGGAGGGCATGCGTCAAGGTTACGGTAAACCCATTGGGCGTTTGGGGTTAGCCAGGCATTACACGACACCAGCGGAAGCTGCTGCGCAACTTGTAGTTGAGGCAAATCCATTTCGGGCAGCTGAAGCCTGGAGGGATGGTGCATCACTAACGCCACTGGCCACCGACCTGAGGTCCCAGTGTCGAGGCCAACTCTCTGCAGTGCCGGTCGATGAAGCAGGAGGAGGCAGCCAGCAGGTTGGGGCCCTGTGCGAGTGGACACGGAATTGGAGAAGTGTGTTCAGTGTTCAGGCCCAAACAACCGGGTTCTTCTCGCAAACTAACCAGTTCAGTCAGGGAATAGCCAACATAGCACGCTTTGCGCCACAGACGTCCGAGTCTCTCCCCATGTAAAGGATCAGAGCACCTGCCCCACCTGCGGTGAGTTGCGTAGCACTTGATCGGGTGGCACACGTGCCTTCCGCGCGAGGTGGTTCACGCGCTGCGCGAAGATGTCCGGCGGAGTGGCCAGCAGGGAGGGCCGCGCCAGGATGACGGGTGCGAGCAGCTCACGGTCGGTGTGGGCGGCAGACTCCAGCGCCTACGTGTCGGTGTGTGTTGCACAGGCAGTGGTAAAGGCATGCGTAGGCTGTCGCAGACCAAGGGATGCTCGCACAGAAAGCACGAGGCACGTAAAGCTATGTAACATGCAAGGGAACAAGACATCTGGTTTGGCTAACGCACCTGCAGCTGCGCCTCCGTGGCGCCCTGCTCCGCCACCAGCAGCCCTGGCGCCTCCAGCACCGCCTGCACCACACGCTCACGGCTCGCCTGCGCAGAGCAGCGCAAAATTGCTAAGTAAGGACGCTGCAAGGTGGCATCATTAGGATACAGTCTCAGTAGCTTAGGACTGCGCTGTAATGTCGCCCAAGTGCGGACCTAGGCAGCTGCCACAGGCCCACTGCGCGATCGCCGCTCGGCTCGCCTGCCTGCTGCGCTCCATGGCACGCCGTGCGCGCGTAGCGATGCAGTTTCGTAGCAGCAAAAGCGAAACGCAGAGCAGGTTCTAGGAGAGGAGAGGGAGAGGCGAGTGACACGGCCGGTTATTTCCGGCACGCCATGCGTGCGTGTGCGCGAGCACGTGTCCAGGTGTCGTGCATGTTGCTGGGAGCCTGTAGCTCTGCCTAGAACCCCTCACATGCCAAGATCTAAGCCACGCTAAGATCTAAAATCCCCGAGACAACTCCTGCCACAGCTGCCAAATTTGTTCCACGCCCACGGCGTTTCACCAGTCCGGCATTACCAGTAGAACATCACAAGATACGTAGGAGCACACGCTCACCCTGAAGCTGCTCTGCAGCTCCGCCAACCGAGCCGCCACCTGGCCCCCCTGCAGCGCCAGCACCGACGGCTCCCTGCCGCCCATGGCCGCCACCTCGCTGCCTGCCACGCCCAGCGCCGCAGCTAACCCACGCAGGTTGGCCTTGAGCCGGTCGGGATGCAGCAGCAGGGAGGGGTCGGCCGACAGCAGGGTGGGCACCTGGCACACCTGCAGGGTGGGACGGCAACCGAGGCAGGGCTAAACAACAAAAGCGCATTCGCAAGCTTCGAGCTGCTGCAGGGTGCAGGGACCGGGTTCCAGCAGAGTGCGCACTTGGAACACTTGCAGGGTGCAGCAGCAGGCGAGACAGGGCTGAATGACACGTGCACACGACGAGTGGGTTTAAAGCCGCGGGTGGTTAGAGTGGCAAGGGTCCGGCTGCCAGCAGGGTGGGCACCTGGCATACCTGCAGGGTGCAGCAGGCCAGCAGGAACAACGCAGCAGGGCCGGCAACAGGTGCACAACCGCGTGGGGTACTCCTGTCCTGCCCCACTTTGTGATATACTTCTGCAAACGCCTGAGAACCACGCAGCTGCCGGGCCCACCTGGAGGCCTGTCAGCGCTGCAATGGCATGGAGCGACGCCTCCAGTGCCTCCGGCGAGAAGGCAAACAGCGCTGGCATTCGTTCCACCAGGGACATGAGCCGTGGCTCGGCGATGCCCAGGACACGGCACAAGGAGGCGGCGTGGCGGTGCGGGTCTGTGGGTTAGGCCAGGGGTCACGAGTTCGGCTGGCTGCGGATAACGGGCTGGTTGAAACCGTGAAGTACAAGGTTCAGGTTTCAGCTGCGCGTGACACGGGTCCATTAAGGCTTTACGTTTAGGTTGCCGGCTTCTACCGTGTTCACAGCACGGGGCGGTCATGCAGGTGTCTTGTGGCAGGTTCGTGCTGTCCGGCCCCGTGGTCCGGCCCCGTAAGGAGGCGAACGGCACACCTGATTGCGCAGAACGCGTGGCGTGTTGCCGTTGATCATTGAGCACTGCTTGGGGTGACTGCAACGCCGCTCGGTGCATGACCGGAAGCGTACAGCGGGGGCCGTGGTGCTGCTGACATGGGGCAAGGGCTGAAGCCCCTGGCCTTCCGAAAGCCCTTGTCGTCATGGACAGCACAACAAGCTAAGGAGGACTGTATCGTCTACGGTATTTTGGGTATGAGTGAGCTGTTTGGTAGTAGAGGAAGAGCGTGTTTATCCATGCATCGTCCCGAGGGCCAGTTCTGTGCCCATGCGCGGTCGCAGCGATGCGTTATTTTGTTACCTGCTTACACATTCTTCTGGATGTCAACTGTTTGTGCTGCATGAGGAGCGGTTCGGGTGCACGCGCTCGGGTGTGGCATGAGCGTGTCGGGTAGGCAATGGCGATCGTCGTCATCGCACTTGCAGGGTACCGGCGGCAACCAAAATATACCTGTTTGTTGTATCTGTATGCCGTACCATGAAGCAGTCCTAATCCTTCTGGCCACCTACCAAATTTCCGAACTTTGATGCTTGGGACCTCCTCTGGTGCGACTTCCCAGTTGGTACTCTTCGGAAAGCAACAAGCCTAGATTGCATGTCTTATTACAGATGTTCTGATCAAAATCAGGCCAAGCTGTGAGCGGAGGATAGTTTCCTAGGCCCCAGCCTTGCGGGGACACAGCCAGTTCAGGGCGCTGCGAAGGCGGAAAATGCGGGTGTTGCAGCGCTGTCAGCTGCTGCTACGTGCAGCACATGCTGCAGACCAAAGCATGGCCTCCAGCCACAGCGGTGCAAGACTCCTGGAGGGCGCCCTCAGCACCCGGGGTCAGGGACTGCTCAACCCCCAGCCGGCCGGTCGCCCCTCGACCGCAGCTTGCGTCACGCAGAGCAGTTTCGGGCGTCCTATGTGCATGACGATGGGTTTGCATACCCTTAGCAGCTCCGGAGCATGTGGGAAGGCAGAGGCTGTGGGCCAGCCCTCAAGCTGGCTTTCCGCGCTACGGACAGGCTGCAGCCAGCTGCAGCGTCTTGGCAGCTCCAACGCCATGGTGTTATCTTCACAAGCTGCATCAGGGGCGCAGCCAGAGGCGGTGGCGTTGCTTGGGGCCACACGCGGCCTGTTTGGCGGCGCGGCGCCCACGCCGGCTAACCCACAGGTGCACACGCACGACAAGTACAAACAGACGTACTGGCAGCCAAGCTACGAGTGAGTGGTGGCCGGTACAGCACGCAATGTGTGGGCCAGTTGCGAGGAGGGCTCGAGACGCTCGGCACTGTTTCAGTACCTGCACGTGGCCTAGGCGCATTTGCACACCGGCATGGAGCAGACCGTGGCTGCTGCACAAAGCGCTGTCGCCTTGCCTAGCACTTGATGACGCAGTGCACGGGCCTGAAAATGGGTCAAACACGCCTGCGACTCCCGAACCGGAGATCGTGCTGCTGTCCTTGCATGGCGTGGCACACTAAGGGTGGTGCATTATCAAGGCGGGCGTAGGGAGGTTAGCCCGTGCAGAGTGCAGAGGGTGCATTGGCAGCATGCGACGGTGCGCCCGGTCGCCACCTGGCTGGGCCGTGTCCGGCGCACCGTGCACCTGGGTCTAGGTGTGCCCTTCATGTACCCCATCCAAGTACCACACTGTGTAGCATGCCAGCTCGCGGCACCTCAGCACGACAAACACATCATTGCACACGAAACCATCAGCGGCCTCAGTGCAGCTGCTCGTGTTTGCTCCCATGCCACACCGAAGGGGAACACTGGGCTTGCCTCCCTCACCGCTCTCCCTCCTCCCTCACCGCCATGCACTCCCCCCTTCGCTCCGCAGCTGGATGAAGGGCCGCTTCGTGCTGGACCGCAACGGCGCGGTGTGGCACCGGCAGGCCAACTACCGCCACCAGCGGTACGCCAAGTCGGCCTCAAACCTGACGCGCCTCAAGCGCTGGAAGCCCCTCACAGCAGCATACGCGAGGAAGATGATTAAAGTCGGCTTCCGAGCGAAGTTCTGGGCCGAGCCGGACCCACAGGAGGTGCCCGGCTGGCTGCCGCCGGGCACACGTGCCGTACAACGGCCGCGGTGGAGTGCCGTACCAGACCTGCGGCAGGACTACGGGGACCCGGCACTACGGCAGAGCTACAAGCCGCCGCCGCGGCAGAGCATCAGATGATGGGCGAGTTGTTGCGGGGCTGGAGGCGTGTGGGGTTGTGGCGGTGGTAGTGCAGGTGGGAGCTGGGGTGGGGCCACGGCTCACCGGAGTGCTGCTGTGCAGTGGGCGGCTGCGGGGGCCTTTGAGAGGAGTGGCAGCAGTACTTGGTGGTGTGCTGCTGCTGCTGCTGCTGCTGCTGCTGCTGGGTGGCAGACTGGTGGCAGATTGATAATGGACATACGGCGTTGTATGGCGGAAGGCGGTATGCACGTCTGGGACGTCGTGGTGCCTGTGAGGAGGGGCCAGATGCCATCTGCGGGGACGCAATAGAGGCGTGAAGGCTGGAGCAAGATTCACCGCGACTGCGCCATGGCTAACGAGGCGGTGTGGTCGTGGTTTGGGGCTGGGGTTGCCTTGTTGGGTTTGCGACGCAGAGCCGGACTGAGTTCAGTGCGTTTCGTGAAGCTTCTACGTACCGCACTGCCCCCAAGCCTCCCTCGTGTATTGTCGCGTGTCAGCCTGAGATGCCTGAGGGGTTCACCAGGGGTTCCACGTATTGTACTCTTGCCATGTCGCATGCCCATTATGAGCCAGGGGATGATGAGCAATGCAGCGCAGCATGGTAGCCGGTGCCGTACAGCGTGGCAATGCAGGGAGCTCGCGCACGTGCAACTTTCAAAACATACTTCAAGATTTTTGTATTACAATACCTTACTGACCACAACACCGAGCAACCGTAGCCTCCATTCAATTTTGCATTTCCTGGCACCGCGCGCAGCCCTCGCAGCTCATTCAATTATGGATGTGCGAACTGGTCTTCAAGTGCAGCACATCTGTGGTCATGGCTGCACTGTACAGCTAGAGTTTGGCAACCTCTATCGGTGCAACACGTCAGGCCTTGTCCATATCTGCGACTCGACGTGCAACCAGCGGTTATACTACGATGTAAGTCGTTTGTAGCGTTGCATTGGAGGACTAATCAGGGTCGCGGAAAGCCCCAGCACGAGGAAACGGTGCAGCATGTCTGCATGCTTTGCAAAGGGCCTGTCCGAGGAACCATCGGATGATAACCAGCACCTATTCTGTCGTTTCTTCCTTTTAAAAGTACCCCCACCTTGTTTGGTCGTAATCTGTTGCATTATCATGTCGAAGACGCCTTACCCCTCACTCCTGGGTGCATGTACCTTGCAGCGTTACCACTCCATCTGCCGGATAAGCAAGAAGCTACACCCACCGCTTGAACAGCAAGGCATGGACACTGATGACGCGTCCAGGTGGGCTCGGGTCCGTGTGTTCGGTGTTGTACCTTGCCGTGTTGCGCGGATGTTGCAGTGCTGTACCCCTGTCGCAGACAACAGCTCCCGGAGCCCTACGCCCTGGGCATACAAGTTGGTAGCCGCTCCCCGTAGCAACGCCTGGCTTTCAAAGAAGTTACACCTTACTCCCCTGGTCGTAATGCAGGAAACGGCTTGGAGATGAGCCAGAGCCGTTGCAACCCAGCGGGTCGTGGAAGAGGCGGACCCAGGACCCGCTACCAACGTGTTGAGATGTAACTGCGGGGGCAGCTGGACGCTGCTGCATGACATACACTAAGATTCACTACACATGCATGATTTATTCGTAATGCACACTCTATCAGCATGCTGGACTGCGGCGAGCTTGCTTTGCCTGCTGCGCATGGGGGCAGCCTTGTGCCCCAGTGAGGGGGAGGGGAAAGGTGATGCGTTACCAACTGGATCGGACGCGTGAGTTGCGGTGTGTGCATGGGCACCAGCATAAAGGCGGGTTGGTGGGGCAGTTTTACAACGGGTCAAGTGCAGGATTGTGGTACTGTCGGACCAGGCGGCTCGGATGCATGGTGGCGGCCGATTGCCGCGGCCATTGGTGTTCAACGGCCGCCTTACGTGTGGGCACGGGAACAGCATACCGTAACTTGCTTGACTAACGGTGTGGTACTGCAGGAGGCATGGTTGGGGGACATCATGTTCCATTACACGGTTTGGGGCGCCGCTGTCATGTTCGGTGCGCCGCCGTCAGGTGTTGAACAGTGCAACCGGTGCTCTACCGGTACAGAGAGCAGCTGGTCACATCCTAGGATTGTGATGTCTCCCCGTGTGACGGGGCTGCCGTAGTGTTTGCGAGGAGGAGTTGATTTCCGTCCGGACGGGCGCGTACGTGTTCTGAGTATGCCGAGGAGGCAAGCTCCCCTTGCTGCCGTACTCTGCCTGTGTTCACTGCTGCGGTGTCGGGAGCTGGACACCACGTTATTTTTCACCACATGGACCTTCTTGCGAAAACGCATACTTGTCCTGCCCCAGCGTGTAAGCTGGGCACGACGCATGCCTGGGTTGCTTTGTTAACCTAGTGCCTGTAACGCATGTGGTGCATGCCAGGCGTGCGACGCGCCGACCACTAACCGTTGTTAGCGCCAGGGGAGCTCCCATGGTGAGCAGCAGACTGTGACAGCTGTTACATGCGCAGTCCACTAATTACCGGTAACCGGTACCCTGACTTAGTGCTAAGGGACAACAGAAAGAGGCAGCGGTGCTGTTCGGCGTCATGGGGGGATGTTAGCTTGTTACAAGGATGGGCGTCGGGCGCTGGCATGGTACACGGTAAGCGTAAGCGTAAGGCACACAGATGAGAGCTTGCTGAGGTAAGGGGCACAATGGGAGCAGTGGGGCTGAGTGGGGACTGGGAGAACGCGGGGCCGACAGCAGGTTAGAGCACAGTCGCCGCAAGGAATTCTGTCATGGATGGCCTTCCAGGGGGGCCTTCCAGGGGGGGATGCCAGTCCAAGCAGGTCCTAGCGACACCTCCGCCTCCCCTGCCCGACGCGCCCCCGTTGTGCCCGGCCATTCTGATGGTGACGTACGCGTCGTACGGCCGTGTCATACCGATCACAACACGTCGGGTTGGCATAAAGTTCTCAAGCCAGCCTGCCTCAAGCCACATGGCCCCTGACAGACCTTCAGTGCAAATATCGTTGTCACGTCCTCGTGGTCCCCTTGCTTTGGTTCGGCATAAAATCGATCACACCTTTTCTGCTTAACCCACCCCTACACCTTGCAGAGGCCCCCTTCCGGTCGGGGTGTGGTGCCACGCACCTACGCACCAACCCGAGAGGCCAAAGGTGCAGCCCTCCGCCGCTCCTCCGCCCAGGCAAAGCAAACCAACATGTACCGCTACGGCAATGGCATCGCATGGTTGAGGGGCCACCCCCATCAGCTCCCTCACACGTGCAGTCAGCGAGCAAGGTGATACGGAGTAGGTAGACCGGCAGCGTGGCAGGCCGAGGAACATTTGGCAACCCGAAACGGCAGATGGTGGGCGGCTCCTTACCAATATTACCGGTAGTGTGCAATGTCGTACGGTGGGCGAGGATAGCGTGCATCATACGCATCAAGTCCAACGGTGGGCGCTAAGCAAATCCGATTTGCACGGGACAGCCTCCGGCCAACGTTGGACCTTGGACGTTAACAACTTTTTATAAATTCTATATATTTTTCTAGATGTGTGAATTAGTCATCTCAGGGTTTCGGAGCAGATTTGCGCCTATAGTATAGTGGTTAGTACACCTCGTTGTGGCCGAGGAAACCCCAGCTCGAATCTGGGTAGGCGCATCATTTATCTCTTATGCTCTGTGTATTAACATGGCATCGGTTTTTTTCCGGCCGGGCTCTGCCAGATACAATTGGAACTGATTAGTGGGCTGTACGGCAGTGTGGTGGGCCGGTGGTGGGCGGTACGGGCAGGTGGTGGGCACAGGCGCTCTGGTGCCTTTGGTGTTACCCCTGGCTGGCCAGGGCTGGCCTGTGGAGCTGTGGTGCGGGGCTAGTGGTCTGCCTGCTGTTCATGTACGGGCTCTCTGGCAGTCTGGCTGTGCTATTGGGGTTGCTGTTGGAGGCAGCGAGGGGCCTGGGGGGGGGGCGGGGCTCCTCCCCTGGTGTCGGTCAGCAGGTGTTCTGCAGTGCGTGACCAGGCGTGACGATGCATCACAAAGCAAATTCACCCCCCTCGTCGCGCAGGAACGTAGGTATATCGGTACCGCCACGGGCTGGCATGGCCCATTCGTCGACGGTGTTGCACGCAATCCGTGCCGCGCAAGGCGTCAAAAGCACGGCTTAGCATCCAAGTTGGGAAGTGCTGAGCATCCAAGCAGCAGTGCCCTCTCCATCCCCTGCAGTACCAAACACGCACTGCCACGGCACCTCCTGTGCAACAGGCAGCGTTCATGCACAAGCCGACTAGCATAAGCCACCGGATGCCACCCAACAAACCGTGCCAACAAACCCAGCGAAACGCATTCGGCCAGCACACCAGTACAGCGGATTCTCATAATACAGCGCGTCATGCAAGTCACACACACGGCCCTCCCAACCAGCCCAACCCGTCATCACCGCATCGCCCACAGCCGCGACGCGACGTCGTAGCACAGCAGCAGCGGCACGCCACGCAGCAGGGCCACCAGCGCCTCCTGCGGGACGGCGTCGGGGCCGCCCAGCCACACCCACACCGCGCTGCCGGCCTGCTGGATCCTGTCCGCTGCCTCCAACAGCAGCCGCCCGTTGGCCGTACCGGCCCCAGTACTGCCATCGGTACCGCCATCGGCACCGCCAAGCGAAAAAGCCGCCAACACCCTCTCCCTCATCAGCGCAACGTCCTCAAGCCCATATGGAGCTGCTGCTTCCGCAGCAGCAGCAGCAGCAGTAGCCCCTGCTGTGGCTGAGCTGGCCCCGGCGGACCCTTGTACGGCAGCATCTCCAAGCGCGCCCGCCGCGCCGTACAGCACGGGCAGCAGGTCCTCCGGCGGCACCGCCAGCCACGCGCACAGCGCCTCCACGGTGCTCGCCAGCTGCTCCATCGGCACGAAGAGCAGCTGGGGGTACGGCACCAGCACATGCGACCACAGCACCGCACGGCCCTTGCTCAGTCCTCCTGTGACGCGTGGCATGACCCGATCCGCCTCCTCGCTCTCCTCATCCTGCTGCTGCCGCCTGTCCCTGCCGCGGGGGCCTTTACGGGCAGGCGGCTGCTCGGGAAAGGGTGTGGAACCCCCTTGTGTAGCATGCAAGCTGCTGGGGCACAGGAGCGAAAGCAGCTCGTGCTCCCGGACGCCCAGGTCCAAGACAGGCACGCCTGGGAAGGAGGAGAAAGAAGCGCGCAGCGGCTGCGTGCTTGCGGCTGGGGGTGATGCCTGCCTGCTGCTGGTTGCCCTGGTGTTGGTGAGGGCACCGGTGTGGAGTGGTTGTGGTGGTTGCGGTGGGCTGTACGGCGGCGGAACTTGCGGCCAGCCGGGAATGTCTGCAGCGACGCTCATGGGGTGGAGGCTGCGCTTGCGCTCAAACTCGGACTGGTCCTGGTGGGCCGGACAGACGGATCCGCATACTTGAAGGACGTCAAACACTGACTCAGACGACTACGACACAAGAATGTGGTGCAGTTGAGAACGTCAGCTGTGGCACAGGCGCTGTACGGCAACACGGCAGACTGTGCAGGCATGCCCACGCGCAGAACTCAATAGCCCTCCAAGTGAATGCCGCAGGGTGACGGAAAGCGTGCGTGGGCGGGGGAGCTCACCTCGAGCTTTGCCATGACGCTCGAGTTCCGGTCTTTCGAGTTCGGGCCCACTGAGGCTCCCGGGCGGATCACCTGGCACAGGAGCAGCTGCGGAGCCCCAGTGGCCATGCGGACCGCTGCTGCTGCTGCTGCTGCTGATGCTGATGCAGGCGTGTCGTCGCGTCCCGCCGCGCCTCCTCCTGCCCTGCCGGTGAAGGTGGAAGGACCAAGGACGTCCCACAATGTTTGTTCGAGGGCGGAGAGCGCCGCGGCTGCCCTCTGCGGCTTCAACATGAGCACGTGGGGATATCGCTCCGCCAGGGGTACCACTGCCTCTAGCCCCTGCCGCTGCTGCTGTTTGCGTGCTGAGGACACCTGCTGCTGCTGCTGCTGCTGCTGCTGCCGCCGTTGCTGCAATTGCTGCGGAGATGGCTTCCCTGACCTGCGCGTGAGGCCGCTTCCGGCTTCTAGCGCCCCGTCGCGGCTGCCAGCCCCCAATCCATCGCCTTCCAAACCCTCCGTGCACAACCCAACTGGAATCCGCCCAGAACCAACTGCAGCGGTGGCAGCTGCGGTGGTGGTGGTGGCGACGGCGGTAGCGGAAGGATGGCGTTGCGTGACCGAGGTTGAGGTGTCCCCAGGAAGCGAGGCCGCCGCCACGTCCGTGACGAGGTTTCGGTGTAGGAACCTGATTGCGGCGAGGAGCGTGTCCTGCGGCTGAAGGGCGAGGGCCGGCTGGCCCAGCAGCAGCCGGGCGGCGCGCGGGCGTGGCAGCGAGAGGTGCTGCTGGAGCAGCTGCAGGCAGGCCTCCACCTGTTGGCATTCGGAGGTAGCACGTGCACGGGGTGATGAGAATTAGGGGGCTTGGGGCAGTGAACTGCCGCGAAGGGCATCCTGGCCAGTGCAGTGGACACGACGTTCGGCTGGGCGGGGAAACACCGTCAGGCGGGCATCTGGTGGCATCCGCAAGGCAACGCACGACACATGCGTGCACGCAGCAACATGTGATCTGATCTAGGAGCCTAACTCAAACCTGGTGGCAAGTTGACATACGCACCTGCTCTTCCTGGCACAGCAGCAGCCACGGCAGGGACTCCGGCGCCTCCGGCTCCGCCTGGCGCACGTCCATCACCTGGCCCTGCTGCGCCCCCTGCTGCGTTCCCCCCTGCTGCTCCCCCTGCCCCATACTACCCTGCTTTCCCCCCTGCTGCCCCCCTGGCCCTGGCCCCTGCTGCGCCTCCCGCGCTAGGCTCAGGGCCGCCGCCGCCCTGGCCTGTAGCGCCGCCGGCTCCACCGCCATGAGGCGAGGGCAGCGCACCAGCGCACGCAGTGCCTCCTGGCGCGTGGGCAGCTGCAGGCCGGTGTGCAGGGCCTCGCACCTGCACAAGCACGCTCACGCATGGGGTCAGGGGGCAACGCCGTAAGCCTGGCGGAGTAGAGGGTGCCGATATAGCACCCAATGCAGGGCAATGTTGTCGCTGTGGGTCGTCCCTACTAGCGTTTTGGCAGCATGCATCCTTGGGCCGTGGTCCAGACAGGCTCGTGTGCATGCCCGGCGGTGCAGCTGCATGCGCTGTCGATGCTGTACGGGCGCGGGGAACGTGGCGAGCAGGGGCATAGCTGTTCCGGTCCCTCCATCCATACCCCTCATGCTTCTGCCCTCCCCTCTCTGGGGCATACGAGCCCACAATGGACAACACTGTGCAACCCGGACACACCTGAGCAGCACGGCCGAGGGCGGCCCCGTGGCCAGGCTGGGCTCTGAGACAAGGAGGCGGCCGGCGGCCGTGAGACGCAGGCCGGACCAGGCGGCAACCTCCCCCGCAACAGCCTGGTGTACGGGTGGAGCACGGGAGCAGGTTCCACATGGGCGGTGGCCATGGTACCTCTAACGCTGCTGCTGTCGTGTTGGTAGCGGGAGCGCGGGTGCGGTTGCGGCTTTTTTTTGTGGGTGTGGCCAAGCGTGGAGCAGCTGGTAGCAGGACAGCCCGTTTCGTTGCTCCTGGTTGCACGCCTCGCACCCAAACCCACCTCGAGCAGGTCAACTCGCACCTCCGCCAGAAGGGGCCGTGCAGTTACCTGCAGCACGGGCAAGCAGCACCAGGCCAGCATTTGTTATGCACAGTCCGCATTTCACCACACGGGACCGGTGCCCTCCCAATACACCCTTTCAAATTAGCTGCCGTACTTCCCCCAACACCCATACGTCCGCACCGACCGAACAATTGTGCAACGGCTTTGATGCGCTAAAGCTTGATGTCAAGCAGCCAAGGAAAGCGGTGCCCTTACACTCACCGCCCGTGCAGCCTCCAGCAGCGTTCCGCCCAGAACCCCAGCCAGCCGCCGCAGCCGCGCCGCCACCCCGGCCGTTATGTCGGTTAGCAGCAGCGGCGCGGCCAGGTACATCTCCCTCACTGCCTCTGGGGTCAGGCGGCCCACGCGCGCCGTCGCCTCCACCAGAGCTTCCACTCGTTCCTGCACTGCAGGCGGGGAAGAGGAATAAATGCGTGTGCGTAATGCTCTCATGCAATCTATGGCGTACGGCACAGCGAGTGCATCGTTAGCATGTAATGAAACAGATTGCCGGTACTCACAGATCTGCTCCCTGATCCGCCCTCCCAGCTTGTGCCACGTGGACGGCCGCGGCAGCGCGTCGTCCGCCGCGAAGCCGCCCCGCCGCCTCAGCTGCCCCGCCGCCGCCGCCTCCCGGCGCAGTATTAGTAATCGTACGTCAGCGTCACGGAAGCGGCTGCCGTACAGCGCCTCCTTCTGCGCCATCTCGCGGTCCAGACGGTCCTGGCGGCTGCGGTAGCCGGGAGCGGTGCGGTCGGCTGCAAGGAGGAAGACGCGCAGGCGGCACAGGGTCATGCTGAAGGTACGGCATGCCAGAAGAAGGGGCATGCAGCAGGCTGTGACCAGGTGTATGTGAGGAACCCATGTTGCGCGGGATGGTTGGCACGTGTCACACGACGGGTTACATTGTTGACCGTGTTGAAGATTGGCGGCATGCCAGTTTTGGGACGGGGCCCAGGCTGTGTTTTGCGCCCGTGCCACGCCAGTTGTACCACCTAAACCGCGCTGGGTGGCCGATTACAATGCGACGCGTGCTTTGGCCTATGCAGGATGGACGCGTGGCAGCCTTGCCCTTGATTGTGGGCAAGTAACAGGTCACGTGTGAAGCAGGCGTCGAAAGCACACGCGCTGCTCCTGGCGTCAACACACAAATGCGTCATGTACAGGATTGGCTTGTTGATTGCAGCAGAGGGGCCACTTACTTGCACCATAAGTGCGCTCCAGCTCCCGCAGTTTGTCGTTCGAGGGCCGAGGCTTGCCCTCGGAGGGCCGCTGGTGCGCAGCGCTGCCCAGGTCGGCAGAGCCCCGCCCTCGGGGTGGCCCATGGGGCGGCCGGCTACCAGCACCTGGTGATTATGCATAGAGAGCTTGCATTCAGCTAACGTAGTTCAAATGTAATGGCGGCCATGGTACACGCAAAGGAGACACGCATCCTCAGCTCCTCACCAGCCGCTGCAGAGCAAAGCAGGACGCGGGCAGCCGGACGAGTGTCGCTTCTATACTGTCGGGGTAGCTGTGCAAGGGCGCCCGGCAAGCATCCGCATGGGCTCGCTTGCTGCAGCGTGCTGACAAGTTTGGGTCGGTGTTGTCCTACAGGGCGATTCCCTAAGCCGAACATATTGGGAGCACAACGTCGTCTTTATCATAAATTCATATGCTGTCTATCACACGTGTAGGCTGCAGGGCACCCTTGCAATAAGCATCGCACGCCTTCTACAGCCCATATCAAGACACAGACCGGCGTTGCCTATCTTGCGACCTGCAATAGACTCTTATCGCGATATACGAAGCGGCATGAACGTCTACAGCGCTTCCCGCCGCATGGTAGGACGGTACTACACCGCGGTTGGTCGCAGCCTTCTTCCGTTCACGCTCTCCTCCTCTGCTGAGCGCGATTAGCTAACAGAGTACCCGGAGGAGCGGCCGTCTCATATCCCATGGACTGGAAGCCCCGACCCACTTGACCCCGAAGCCCTTGCCACCCTCCGCACACAGGCCTGCCAGCGCTTGCGGCCTAGCTCCGCACTTGCACTGCTGCCCAACAAGGTGCCCAGCCCACACAGCATCCCAAGTAAATGCATTGTTCGCGCATCAGCTGCAGCTGCAGAAGGAGGCATGGACTACAGCACCGTGTCAGGTGGGCTTTGGCGGCACGTGGGCAAACGCGTGGGACGGCGGCACGTGTAAGACGAGGATGAGTACCGGTTGCTGGTACCATTTGGCACTCGATGGCATCCCCTTCAGGCACGGTTTTGACTGAGCCACTAGCGCAGCTTCAACTGCGGAGCAGTGAACTGTCTGGCGCTGTTGTACGGCCTGCCTGATGCGTGCCTGCCGTGGGGGAAGCAAGGGTGGTGACACAACATTACCATACGGTGTGCGCACGCAGGGCCCATGGGCGAGGCAGCTATGCGTCGCATGGCGGCCAGCCTACGCATTGAGGAGACGGGCGGTCGGCATATATTCATCTGCGCCGACCAGACGGTGCCGAAGTGCTGCTCCAAGGTGAGCACCTCGCCGCTGGCGTGGGCAGCTGGCAGGCAGGCGTGAGGCAGGAGACGCAATGACCCTCCCAGCCCTTTGCCTCAACCATACGACCCCGGCCATTATACTCGCGTCTCTTCATTTCTCCTGAGGCGTGCTTAGTCCCTGGCTCCCAGCTGCATTTTGCACCGCACACGTCTGTCGTCTAGGGAAAGCCTGAAAGGCGGGGGAGGAGATCCACAGGGCTGGGTGACCTGCAGCGCAGACCTACGTAGTGCGCTGCCTGCTTGTTGGCAATGACATGTATGACATGTATGTAATCTTCTGCATGCTTGTTGGTGCTAACGTGGAGGCAGCGGCTCCAGGAGGTGCGTTTGTGGTGTTGTCCCTTGCTTGTCGCTGTACACAATCACGACTGCCCTAATGCCCTTCCTTTGCAGGATGTTGGGAACGCAAGCTGGGATTATCTGAAGAAAAGATGCAAGGTGCGGCATAGACACGTGTCCCATTAGCGGTGGTCATACTCCTGAACCAAGCCGACGTGCAAGGCCCGGCACCGTTTCCCTGTACGGCAGTGCGAGCGGGTGGAATAGGTTATTGCACCTGGCGCATTCAGCAAATGGCACCGCGCATGGCCCCATGTCTGCAAGCTGCGGCCAGAAGCCCCACGTGCCGTCGCTCATTATTAGCGTTCCCACTCTGACACGCTTATCAGCCTAAGTTCGGCCTTGCCTTCTTCGGGTATGGTTCCTGGCATCGACAGGAGCTCAAGCTGGAGACCGGCGAGAAGCCCCTGTGGCGCACCAAAGCCAACTGCCTGCGCATCTGCGCCATGGGCCCTGTGATGGTGGTGTACCCCGACCAGGTGGGCGAACGGTGCGGTGCATGCAGGACAGTCCGAAGGCCGAGGCAGCAGGAGGGGAATAGTGCAAGGTGCACCCGTGCTATGTTGGTTCGACTGTTAGCTAGGTCTATGTACGGTAATCTGCCCATTCTGGGTTTGGAGAACACGAGACGGAGCTGGCATGCCTATATGTGACGCCTCAGTATGTTTTTTCTTGTCCGTCTGGTGCCTGCGGCTGGTACCTGCACGTGGCGTGGCTGTGGCCGTGTCCTCCATGCATGTGTTCGTAGCTTACAGCAGAAGTAGGCTCGTTAATGAGGCGTTGCTGGACGAGTCCTTACAATATTGCTCACCCACCATCTCCCGCGGCGTGGTAAACATCGCTCATGCGACGGCACTCATTCGCCTGCATGTACAGCAAGCGCAGTGCGCATGCATGGTTTGAGGCAGGGCGCTGACGTGCCCCGTTACCCCTGACCTCATCCAATCTTGGGAATTGTGCTTGCGCGCAGGTGTACTACCACAGCTGCACCCCGGAGGTCATCGAGCGCATCCTGCAGGAGCACATCATCGGGGGTCGCGTGGTGGAGGAGTATCGCATTACAGCCTCGCCGCCAGCGCAGAAGCAGTAGCTGCGCGCAGCTGCACGAATGCAACCTCCCTCCTACAATGACGGTATGAAGAGCAAGGGGGCCTGAACGGAGGTCTGTCGGCGCCCAGGGGCGATTTTGGCAAGCAGCCTAGCCATCGCAGCAGGTGCAGGGTGTCGTGTATAGCTCTCCTTATCAGGGCACGCATCGCGCCGGCAGCTGCAGGGGTAACGGGAAGCTCGAAGCTTGAAGCAGGGAGAGGGCCCCGGACTCTGATGGCATGCATTGCACCTACGTGTGAGCGGTGTGTGGAGGAAGCGGACACTGGTGCAAAGGCACGCAGCTGCTGGTGTTCGGACGCAAGCACGTAATGGACCAATGTTGCTACTTACGTGCACTGCTGGCGTGCTGGGGTCGCGTGCGGCACTCCAAGGCCCTGCGCGCGGGGTGTACCTTGTGTTGTACATGGTCGGGCACTCGGACTGTAGTGGTAAGGACCAGTAAGGGCACTTGAGGGACGCGTTTAAAGGGGCAAGCCGGCTTCCCCGGCCAGTACGAGCTCCACGTTCGTACCTGCGAACGTGCGAAGCCAAGTTTTTGCCAAAACAAGTCGTAACGCTGCGCCCGTTGGTGACCCTGGATGGACGCAACGGGTTGTTTACTGCACGTGTTTGGAGACGTGCAGTGTCAATTGCACGTGCCCAGTCGCATTCAGGTACGATACTGCCTCATGCTGCTGTACGACTGTACGGCACGGCAAATGCAAAGTCTACTATCCCGTCACAAAATAAACTGTGAGTGGAAGGCCTAGGGTGGCGGCGGCAGCATTACATGTAGCACACGTCGCGTCGACGCATCCCTTACGGTGCAATTGCACGTGCTGACGGCTGAGGCGCTGAGCCCCTCACCGGCCGACAGCTGGCACAATGGCAATCATGTCCATGGCCAACACGAGTCCAAGCCCATTGAACGTTACAGTTTTGTAGCCGCCCTAGAAGGCGACAAGCAGCACCAGCACCCGCGCAATTCCTGTCGATCCGGCAACCACGCGGGCATGCTTTTGCCCACACCCCTTGGTTGGGTAGACGCCCCTCAGCCGCTCGCAGCACCTAAGGACTACCGGCCTTCTGCAGTGAGACTCCGCCGGTCCTGGCACTCCCAAACACGAACGACTGCAGCAGTACCGTACACCTCCCGAATAACCCACATGCTAACCCCATTATGCCTGCCGTAACTTACCCACACGCTGGACCCCAATTACTCGCTAAAGCTCCATGACCCCACCCTCTCAGCCACCCTACTCGCAATACTACGGTACCCCCACTCCCCTGCCCTCAGCCTAAGTCCCTCACGTCTTTTCCTTCCCACCCGCCAAGCTACCGGTACCTCCCCCGGCCCTGTCCATTGCCCGCCGCCAGCGTCTCCTCCAGCAGCCCGTCCAGCAGGTCAGCGTCCGACACCGCCATGCTTTCCACCCCCAGCGCCTCCATAACACCCACCAGACCCGCGCACCCACACACCAGCGTCGCTGCCCTGCTGGTAGTGAGCCAGGGGAACTCCCGCAGTGCCGCCTCGACGCCCCCGGGCGCCGCGAGCCGCTGCATAACCTCCCGGATATCCCGTACATGCAGTACGGACAGGTGTACGGCAGCCCTGTCGTACTCGGGTAGTCGCTGGTGCATGGCAGCGACGGTGGTGACGGTGCCGCCGGTGAAGATGGGGAGGAAGGGCGGGGCGCGGGGGGCGGGGTGTGGGCTGCTGGATGAGGAGACGACGAGGGGTGCGGCCCATGGCTGGCTGCTGCTGTGGTCGTACACCATCTGTGAAAGCAGGGAGGGGAGCTTCGTGACGAGCATGTATTAGAAGGATTGCTAGCAGTGAACATCCTGGAAATGCTACATGGTTTGCAACGCTGCAGTTCCAGGGTCTGCAACGCTGTAGCAGCTCAACGGGTACCTCCGCCGCAGGCTTGGCCCCATATGAACCTGACTGCGTGGTGATCGCACACCTCATATATGGCAAGGCATGCGGTTGCATGGGAAGGGAAGGGCTCGCCGGCATAGCAGTTGCTGCCGACACCACCGGTTATTGGCCGGACAGTGCCTACCTGTCTGGAGTAGCGGATGACCTCGGTCAACAGCGTGCTGTCGCCCTGGGCTCTGGGCCCTGCCTGCCGCAGCTGGTCCTGCTGCTGATCTTGCTCCTGTTCCAGCAATGCTTTCAGGCCGGCGCACCCCAGGGGCAGGCTGGTGACCAACGGCTGGGAGCAGGTGGCCTCACCTGCAGGCACCCCGGACGCACGCTCACACTCAGTTGGCAAAGCAGCTGGGACAACCGCAGGAACGCCAAAGCAAGGAGAGCCGCGTGCCGTAAAACCGTGCCTACTGCACGTAAGGGCTTTGCCAAGCACGTTCTCATGCCAGGTATCGCTACTGCGCCCAGAGGCTCATAAGCGACGGGTTCCACGTACCGTAGATGAACTCTGTGGACCGGCCCCCCATGTCCACAACCAGGAGGGGCCGTTGTTCCGCACCCGCACCCGCACCGCCGCCCGAGGCCTCCGACCCTGTCGTAGATATTGGCTGCTCCAGTGTCCCGGCGCCAGGCAGGCCCAGCCCTGAGCAGCCGCTCACTGCACCCCGCCATGCCAACCTGCCCTCCTCGTCGCCTGCAAGCAACAAGACACACCGCCGTAAGGGTGCCAGCAAACTGACGGCTCGTCATGTGGCACCAAGCCCTCTCCAACGGTTCTCAGCCATTGCACTACGTAAGCTGGTGAGGGTTGCAGGCCTTTATTAATACCCTTGTCCGCACCAGGACTTGCCTGACAAGACCCGCAAGGGACACCCCACCACCCGCTGGACCTCAGCAGCAAAGGCGGACGCCTCCGCGCCGCCTGCCGACCGCACAGCCGCTGTCGCCACGGCCCGGACCACCAGTCGGGGTGCAGGCGGCGGGCTGCTGGCCTGCCCACCACCATCGCCGCCACCGCCCGCACAGAGCTCCGTCCCAGGGCCCAGTGCATGCGCGGCACCTGTGCCTCTGGCGTCCGTACTTATAGGAGCCGCTGGTCCAGCTTCCCCTGCTGCTTTTGCCATGATGTCGTGCAACGCGTCCAGCGTCCTCCGCACGCCCTGCCGGCTGAGCGTCGGGCCGCCTGGCTCCTTCCCCTGCTGTGCCTGCTGCCCTGCCTGTGCCTCCTGCTGCTGCCCGGACGTGCCCCTCTCCCCCAGCATGGTGTCATAGGTGAGGCGAGCCTGGGTGCCAGTGAAGTGGTTGGGCGTGGTGGTCAGGAAAGCAGGAAGTGGGGGCAGAGGAGCGCACAGCGAAGGGCCAAGCCAGTGTCGGAGTATCAAGCTGCAACTATAGTACGGAGGTTGAGGTACGAAGACTTGTACCGGTGCCTACCAGCTCCGTCTGGCCGTCGTGCACAGCTGCGCGGGTGCAGTGCGAGCCAATTTCGATTGCGACGTAGCGGACGGCGTCATTAACGCTGTCCGCTGGTGTGGACGCATCCCCACGGGGGTTGCAATGCGTGGAACCAACGTTGCTGGGGCATACTGCCGCCTGCTGCGAAAGCTGCGGCGCTTCGTTAGGGCTTGGCTGCATGTGTCCTTTGGTAATTGGCTGCTGGTCGCTAGGGTTTCCTGCTCGTGAGGACAGGACGGTGCCCCACTCGTCATTCTCTGCGGCTGAGCAGTAGTACATGCGCTGCTGCAGGGGGAGTAGCTCATGCGGCACCTGCTCCTCCTCCTGTTGGTGCTGTCCATCCCCTAGCGGCGAAGGGCATGTAACCTCCTTTGCTTGGAGGGCTTCTGACCAGTCGTCTGCCCACCGGCTGCGTGATACCGTTAGGGGTTGGCGTGTCATGCGGACGCGAGCGCAAGGCAGCAGCACGACAGCTGGGGCGCTCTGCCTTGCGGTGAGGGGCGTCTCATGTACCAGTAGGTAGTGGCTATGACATGAGTTTGTTGATCTTGGAGAGGGTATATGGCAGGTCGGAGTCCTCGAGCGGGTTCCACGAAGGACGTGTAGTGCGCGCATAACAACGCCCAGAATGCAGATGGAGTCCTTCAAATAGTACGTAAATCATTTACGTGCACTGAGTGTACAAGGAAGCGCACATGCTCCAGCGAGTGATCATGCAGAGCTCCGGAACCCGGGCACCAGCACCAGCACAGCAGTGTTACCTTGCCCAGCGGTACTGTCGCAAACACATCTTGCACTCTAGGATGGAACGACCCATTGCGTGTTACCCTTATCGACCACTATACCAAGAGACCGCGGACTCCACTCGGCTTTGTATGTAACGGTAGACTGTAGTGCCTCGTGCCCCTGATAAGGGTCGTTATTTGGAGTAGGAGTTGGCAAATATATAAGAATGCGATTCGATTTCACCTCCCTGGCCTTCGGGGTAAGGACTGCCAAGTTCATGCCTTCAGCCTGGGTGGCAAACGCGCAGCTCAAGAGGCCAGGCAGTAATTCCCGCCTACGATTGCAAATGTATGGGGCTCTTCTGGTGCTGCAGGGAGAGAATCACATCGTTCGCTGGGACGCAGAGCGCATCCGTAAGTTTGCAGGATGCTTCTCTTGCGTTTAGCTGTATCATTGGGAGTCATGAATCGTGATCTTCACATATGTTACAGGTACTCTCAAGCCCGATGACGCCCAGAACTTGGCCAAAATACTCGAAGTGTTTGGGAAGCATTCGGCAGCAGCTCAGGTCAGCCCAGTACATCCTTGCTGAGGGCACGCCTACCAGGATGCGCTATGCTCTGGATTTTACACCATATTTCTTTGTCGATGCTTGCAGAGCCTTGGGGCTCCCATCACAGACATCCTGAGGCTGCGCAGCACGGACCAGAGGCTTTACCTCTACATGTACCGCCAGTCGGCTAGAACAGTTGTGCTCGGTGGCATCAAAGTGGGCACTAAGAGGCTATTCGTGAGGACGGTGGGTGCTTGTCTGCGCTGTTGGCAAGGCTATGGGGGGTTTGCAGGAGGGGGGCTACAGCTGGGTGCTAGAACTCGGCGGTTCGGTTCCGCAGTATGGGCACCTTGGGTGCAAGGAGTATATGCGAATCGTTCCCTAGCTGCTTGCTAATCGTACTGCTTTCGCACATGTGTCTACTGGTGGCAAAGGGACCGCCTTGGACAAAGCACAGCGTAGGGTGATAGGTGGTGCCCTGCAGACAACCTTTGCCCATATGCCGTGGAAAGTGCTATGGCAAGGCCAAGGGCAATCGACCATGTACTCCAACCTTCCTTCGCGTCAGACTGGCTACCACTCATGCGCTTCGCACGCCACTGCTGGACTCCTTGCATGGGCCGAACAGCAGGCACAGCAGTGGACCGGTGCACTTGAGCTCACCACGGCATGCATGGTGCACTGACTCCCTCTTTCTTCTGCCTGCCCACATTGGCGTTATGATACGCAGATATCCGCTGAGCTGCGGGAGATCGAGCCCCTCTGCGTGCTGGACTTCTATGTGCACGAGTCATGCCAGCGGCAGGGCGTGGGGAAGGAGCTCTTCGAGGTGTGTGGTCGTACCGTGGTGGTCGTGCCCTGGTGGTGCCCAACACTCCTTGAACGGCCGCCACACGCCATGGGGCTCTGGCGCAGACACTCGTGTCCACACGCACCCAAGACCCAGATCTTATCCCTTGACACACGTTCTGCAGCCATGACCCACATCATATCCCTCGACCCACGTTTTGTGCCTGAGGATGGAAGCATAGGACTCAACGTGCTGCCTGCTGCGACCTGTGTTCCACACACGGAGCGCCTGCTATTGCTCCCTAGACCTCCGACAGCTGCCTTGATGTATGTGTATTAACACCGGCACCGCATCCCATCACGCAGCACATGCTCACAGCGGAGGGCGTTGACCCGGGCATGCTGGCCTACGACCGGCCGTCGCCAAAGCTCGTCGCCTTCCTCAAAAAGCACTACGGTGAGTTGTGATCAGGGTATACAGCGGGACAAGAACCAGGACTAGCATTACTCTACCACCGGCGCGGGCCACTGGCGGGTGTTACAATGCACATTATATAATGTCAGCCGCTGTGCAGCTACTGCAGCAGCTGTAACAGCACCCGTGTGCTCGTGCTCGTTCCCAGGTCTGACCGAGTACGTGCCCCAGAGCAACAACTACGTCGTGTTCAACCGGTTCTGGGAGCTGTGCCCGTCGGGGGGCCCGGGCTCGCAGCACAAGGTAAGCCCGCATGTGGGCGCGCTCATCTGAACATGCTCCTTTGCACAATTACGTTCACACGTCCATGCCGAACGTACGGACGCCTTGCACGAAAGATGTGCCCCTGTGCTGACCCACATCACGTCCTCATGGTTACCTGGCCCTCCAGGGACGCAGCGGCATCCGGGTTGGTGGGTCAGCAGGCGGCCACCCACACCCGCTGCACGCGCCGCGCTCCACCCCTCCCCCCGGCGGCTGGGGCCCGGGCATGTCCCCTGTCCCGACCTCCCCCCTGGTGGGCAGCACGCCAACTGCGGGGCACCAGTCGCCCAGCTTCGGGCAACGCTGGGCAACGTCCAACTTTGGCAGCACTGGCGGTGCCGTGGAGGGCAGCAGCATGGGGCAGCGGACACTGCCCCAGGGCAGCATGGACGAGCCGTACGACAGCGGGTACGGCGCCAACTGCTACCCCCATGCCGGGGACTCCCTTGACGAGTTCTCCCGGGGGCATGCCACAGGGCCGCACCAGCAGCAGCAGCAGCTGCCGCCCGCCTCGCTCCAGCGCTCCCCTATACCGGGCATGGCGCCCTACCTAGGGGAACCGGGGCCGGGGACGGGGGCGGGGACGGCGATGGCGCAGGGAGGCTTTGGGGGTGGTGCCATGGGCAGCGGCAGGCATGGGAGCCTGCCACAAGGTAGCGGCAGCAGCCAGAGGCCGTACGCTTCTCGCCCGCCGTGGGCTGTGGACGAGCCGGCAGGCACGGGCACTGGCCTGGGGATGGGGATGGGGTTTGGAGGCCAGCAGGGCGCCGGGTCGCTGCCTGGCGCCGGGTACGGGCACGCGCTTGGGTCACCGCAGGGGGTCGGGCAGGGGCCTGTGGGCGGCTACGGCGAGGCGGGAGGGCTGCCGTACGGCATGAGCCCCGGGAGGCCGGGGGCAGGGCAGCAGGCGGGGACCCCGGGGCCGCACACGCGGGCGCTGCAGGAGCAGCTCAACGCCATGCAGCTGCAAGCACAGGCGGGAGCTGGGTATGCGGGCGGGGGGCCGTACGGCATGGGCGGTGGGCAGCAGCAGCTGCAGGAGCGGCCAGGGTTGGGTACACCAGGGGGCCCGGGCGTTGGGGGGGAGGCGCCCAGGACGCCGGGCACTGCAAAGATGATGGCGGTGGCTCAGCGGTCGGGTGCAGGGGCAGCGGACTGTTTGGTGTGGTGAGCAGGCGCGTTGCCTTTGGCGGTAGTTTGTGATCAGTGCCGCAGATTACCGTGTGTGTTGACTGATGAGTGACGGTGAGCTGGGCTGTGGGTTGCATTCATGTGGTGGTCCGAGGGTGGGATGGGGAGCTCCGAGCGTCGGGTGGCAGTACGTTGTGACGGACCTGACCTGCGTATTTGCATGTACGTAGCGCGTAAGGGTGCGACCTTGTGAGTGTGCTTCTGTGGCGGCAAGCGTGGACTAGGCGGGGCCAGCACTTTTAGGCACGGAAACGTGCCAAGCGGTCACCCGCGTGTGGCCCATTGGCTGGGTACCACTGGGTGCAGTAGGGTGTGATGCAGGCACGAAGGGGCTGAGACCAATGTGTCTAGCGCCTGTTGCACCTCGTACGTCTGGGCCATGCTGCTAGGCAAGGATTATGCCGGCAGAGATAGGGTAGGGCTTCCTGGCATCCCGGGACGTGGCTTAGGCCACGCTGATGCTGACCAGGTTGTCAAGGCGTGGGGAGCTGAATGGGCGTTCCATTCTTCGCCCCCGTCCTCCTCATTACCAAGCAGACTGTAAGATAGCCAACGCGTTTCTGTGTTACTGGCGGCACTGGTTTATGGTTGCCTGCGTGCGCCTACGCTCCCCAGCATGGGTGCACTGCCGCCATGGCCATAACTGCATGACTGATGCGTTGGTTTCGTCGCCCTAGGTGCCGAAGACGTGCATCCTAGGACGCCTGCGGCCTAAACATACCCAGTTCCTTAGGAAATTGCTCTATCGCGGCGTGCGGTTCAAGAGGCAGACGCATTTCGTCGTGACGGCAGCTCTCTTCCTCAGTCATCACTCGCCAGCTATACATGGGAAACGAATAAACCGTGCCATAGACCGTCACTAGCTGTGGACATGTCGTCCAATGCCGCGTCAGAGAAATTCCCCTGGCTGCAGTCGGCATCGCAGCCCGGTGCCAACCCCGTAAAGGACAGCGCAGCCTATATCAGCAGCCTTTCGAAGCACGTTACTATTGATACCACGGGTAAGCGCGCGAAAGCTGTCGCAACGTGCTGGGCTCAACGGGGGACAGTACAGGAGCCCTTGGCAAGTCCGTACTGCTGGGCCTTGCCGCCGCAGCCATCCACAAAGCGGTCGAGGAAATTACGCTTCAAAAGCTCGAGGAGCTTGTATCGCCCAAAGCGTTCAACACAGGTGTGTGGTCGGTTTGTGCTTGGCTGGTGCTACACCACTGCTCGTACGGCACACACGTGTGCTAGGCCCCACCTAGGCCCCTACGCACAGTACTTCTGGTCTCGCGGTCTGTAGGTGGCAAGACAAACAGCACAGATGCATTTATGCATGCGTGCATGCTAGTTGCTCATGCTGTTGACACACTGTGCCCAACACTGTGCCCACTGACCCTGTGCTTGCCAGATATCCACTTCGTTGATGGCGGGCCGCTGACGGCGCAGTACCTGCTGGTGGTGGATGCGCTTAACTTCTGCTTCTGGGAGGGTAAGCCCACGTGCATATAGCATATGTGCCGTAGCTCCGTCATTTGTCTCGTATGTACTGTAACTCCGTCCCTGTGCCAGCAGCTCCGCACCGCACGCGTGTACAGCAGTGTACACCGGTGGCAGTGCCTTTGCGGTCTAGTCCTTTTAGCTTTGCTTCGTCACATGCTTTGTACTCCCCTTCACCGCATCCTGCTACACCTGTAGCTGTGCGCCGGGCGTGTTAGGGCGTGTTAGGGCGTGTTAGGGCGTGTCAGGGCGTGTTAGGGCGTGTCAGGGCGTGTCAGGGCGTGTTAGGGCGTGTCAGGGCGTGTACTTCCGTGGCCGCTGTCGCCAACAGGGCTGCGCCTGTGGGCACCCCTCCCACCACGCAGATGATGACCTTGAGTACGAGCAGCTGTCGACAGGCGTCAAGGTACGCACGGCATGGGGAGTGGTGTGATAATGACATTGTGTCCACGTTTCGCGAGGGCCGGGTGGTTGCAGGCGCGTAAAGACCTCTGTAATGTGGTGGAAGGGTCATGTTTGTCAGCCTAAGTACGAAGCTGTGCCGTTGTTGGAGCACTTGGTCTTGATGGAGGTGTGGACATGTCCGTCGCCGACTCCAGCAACACGGCTCTCGGTGTTTCCCACACCGACTGGCAGGACCCTCCTGAACCCCTCCTCGGACTCTCCTTGCACCCTGCACCACCTTGGACCCCACAACAAGCCACAGTGTAACCCGGCTAAACACAAAGCCTTGAAGGTGTAGAGCGGAACTTGGTCAAGCCACAGTGTATGCCGCAACCCCAGGCTGCCCTGGAAGCCGACCCTACGGCCCTGGACGCGGACAAGCTGATGTGGATCTCGGCGCCGGGTGTGCGGCAGCTGCTGAACTGGAGCCGGCCGCTGCCCCTGGAGGAGGAGCGCGCGAGGCTGCTGAGGGAGGTGAGCAGAGGCAGCTAGGGGGTGGGTGGGTGGGTGGTGGTGGTGGTGGGGTGGAGCGGGGGTCGGTCTGAGGGCCTTGCGATGGAACAGTTGGGGGGGGGGGGGGGGG
>VFQN01002758.1_pt1 | contig 26360 bp, 38 predicted proteins | sample 3512371 | NCBI WGS metagenome assembly VFQN01 (sample SAMN10412370, study PRJNA504923) | tailings metagenome | isolation source: Replicate 2 from Balatoc abandoned mine | place: Philippines: Itogon, Benguet | collected 2017-08-28 | reverse complement strand
GGGCACCGCCGCCAATCTGGGTGGGGCACCGCCGTCAATCTAGGTGGGGCACCGCTGCCAATCTAGGTGGGGCACTGCCGCCAATCCACGGTTTCCAATCCAATCTCAGGGACCAGGGGTGACCCGCCAATCCAATCTAGTGTCACCCTCTGGTTCAGGGGCTCCATGTCTCAAGTCGCCGGTGTACATGCGACAGAAATGGCCGGCACGTTGCAACAACAATAAGGGTGCAAAAGCCCCAGATTTCTTGCCGGCTGCGCAGTCAAACATGCTACACAGCGGAAACGACGCACAGCCAAAATAAGCTGCACACTGAGCACCTGTCATTGGCACAATGTTTCTTCACTACGCTACGGTACGGCTGCTCTTGCTACACCTCCAAGACCTGCGCATCGCCCGCTTTAGACGCAGCCATGATCTGTCCCAACTGCGGTTGGCAGCATGCTAGCTTGCTAGGGTACGTAACGTGGGAGGTAGATGGTAAGAAACAATGAAATCTTCATCCTCATCTGCATCCTCCTCGATCGTGCCAAGCCCGGTAAGTGCACGAGTACAGATGGCCCTCGTACGGCCACGAGGTGATATTTTACGTAAGTGAAATGTACGAGCCACCACCAAAGCATGCACACACTCCTACCTTGCAAGAGACTGCGCCAGCACCTGGCACTTCCCTCCGAGCCCCCAGCAACACCGTTTGTGTACATGTGAAACTGCCACCTGGGCACCGATACCCTGGACAAAGCCACCTTTGAAACGGCAAACGCGTGCGCTCGTGAATGCAGTCGCAATAGCCACACCATACTGTCCCAGCCCAGCGCCTACCGCCCACCAATTCCTTACCCTTACTACTTTGCTCTACGGTTACCACCCACCGCCTGCTGCCACAACAGCGCTTCCGCATGCACCTCACGTACCCATAGCACTAACCCGTGTCCTAACATGTTGCACGACAGCTCCTCCGCCTTGCTTCTATGCCCACACCATAGCCCCCAGCACAGCCGCACAACCTACGCCGTCGCTGCTGCTCCTGCGACCTGTCAGATCCATGCCCACGTCCGCGCCGGTACCCACACGCAGGCCGACTCCTTCACCCCCGCCCTCACCCACAACATTACCGGCTATGCCGTCTTCTCCGAGCGTGAATGTCCTACTGCGGCGTAGGAATGAGTAATAACCCTCGCGGCTTAGGCATGAGTAATAACCCTCGCGGCACAGGCATAAGTAATAACCCTTGCGGCTTAGGCATGAGTAATAACCCTTGCGGCTTAGGCATGAGTAATAACCCTTGCGGCACAGGCATGAGCAATAACCCTTGCGGCACAGGCATGTGCAATAGCCCTCGCGGCACAGGCATGTGTAATAGCCCTCGCACGCTTTCCCCCTGAGCCCCCTGCATCCCTGCGGCGTGCCCGCATGCCCCGGGGCGCGCCTGCAACTCTTCGTGTCGGAGCGCGTGCCGTACCGCTGACCGGAGCCACAGACAGGCCGGATCAGCTGGGCGAGGGGCTTCAGGCGGCAGCACTGTCGCCACTCGCAACGCTGTATCCGCTGAAGCTGGTGCGGCTGCTGCTGCTGCTGCTGCTGCTGCTGTGGCTGGTCTCGAGCGGGCTGTCCAGTGGGTCAGCAGCAGCGGCCCATGACCCCGTCCAGCACGCACCGTCGGCCCCCGCCCCGTCAAGCCACTCCACGCAGCGGGTCATGCCCTGAAACTGCAGGAAGGCGCGCAGGTGGGCGCCGTCCTGCGACCCCGCAGCACCGTCGCCGTATGCCCCTGCGCGCGTCCATGCCCCCTGCCCCTGTCCACGGGTCACAGCCGCCAGGTCCCTCAGCAGCGGCCGCATATGGTGCTGCATGGCTGAGCCGGAGGAAGGGCAGTAGCGTTCGGACGCACCCTCCAACCTCTCGAGTTGCTCTTGCTGCTGCTGCTGCTGCTGCTGCTGCTGCACCTCCTCCTTGGCCCGCTCCCACAGTCCCGCCAGCTCCTCTGCGGGCCCGGGCGGGGCCAGCAGCAGCGGCGCACTGCCCAGCCACACAGCCTGGGGCAGCGCGTGGGCATGGCTCCCCTCCAGCGAGGCACAGGGACTAGCTGCAGCAGCTTCAGGCATGGCGCTGCCACCCCACACCTCATCCCCACCAGCGGCTGCACCCTGGGCCCCTGCACCGCTACCCGCTGCCTCCAGTGTCGAGAACGCACGGCTCGTCGTGAAGCCGCTGTCGTCGCTGGAACAGTTGCGCTGCTGCACACAGCGCCCCGGCGTGGACCGCGACAGGGCAGACGGCGGCGGCAGCTGTGCACCCCGCGGCACCGCCAGTAGGTGCAGCTGCAGCAGCGCACTGCGCACGCTGCCTCCGCATTGCGGCTCCCTTGCACCGAGGTGAAGGGGATGTAGGTAGGAGGGGGCTGTCGATGAAAGGTTGGGAGCAGAGGGAGAGGTGCTCGCGCAGCTGGCGGCGAGGGCGAAGGGCGTGGGCGTGGGCGTGGGCGTGGGGTCGGGGATGGGCGTGGGGTTGGGGGATTGGGTAGGGGAGGAGCCGAGAGGCTGAGGGCCGACGTGACGGGTTGGAGGCACCACGGTGTCCGGCAGCACGCCCAAGTGGCGAAGGGCGTCGGGGGTCAGCCGCAGCCGCAGCGGCAGGCCAGCAGGAGGAGGGGTGCAGGCAGCGGCGGAGGCTGCCGGGCTGGAGAGCGACGGCCGGCGTGGGGGCGTCGTACAGCCGCCCTTGACAGTGCGGCTGTGCAGGTAGCTCGCTGGCGGAGGGTCGGGAGCAGGGGCGGGTGCTGCTGCGGGGTACAGCAACACGTGCGGCGGCGGCGTCGCCGCATCCCCATGCGTGGCCGCCGTCGCCATGACCACCAGCCGCCACCCGTCCTCGCCGCCCAGGGACCGACGCCCGGGCGGCCGGCTGCCGTCCGCACCCGCACCCGTCAGCTCCTCATGCTCCAGCTCTTGGTCGCACGGGCCCTGCAGCAAGCCCGGCGGGACGAACATGTCCACGACCAAGCCCGGCCGTACGCCTTCCTGCTCAATGGACTGCTGCTGCCCCCCGCTCGAGGCGCCACATCCGCTGCCGGCGCTGCAGCTGACGTAGCCGCTTTGGCTGTCGCTGCCGTACGGATCTTCGTGCGAATCTAGCGGACAGGCCAGGGCAGCGGTGCAAAGCACCGGCGGCTCGGCGTACACGAGGGCTGGGGTGCGGGGGCGACCAACCTCGACGGGCGCACACTTGGCCTCCATCTCCTCCCCCTCACCTGACGCCTCCTCCTCCTCCACCTCCTCCTCCGCCGCCCGCTGCAGGCCGTACTGCTCGTCCCCCCTGCCGCCCCCCGTACCACTCGCCACCCGCTGCACCCGCGGCGCCGTCAGCGGCCGCAAACCCAGGCCCTCCGCGGCGCGCGTTACCGCCGCCCACAGTGCCCACGGCTGCAGCCAGGACGGCAGCCGACCACGCGACACCCTTGCGCCCGCTGCGCTGCTGCTGCTGCACCTAACGCCGTCCTTCCCGGACCGCGGTCTGGCCTCGTCTTTGCCCTCTATGACTAGGACAAGCTGCACACAGCCGGGCAGTGTCAGGCAGTCCACGCTGAGGTCATCGCCCGCCCGGGGGAGGAGGGCGCCAGGGACCTCCCCTGCTGCTGCCGCTGCAGCCCGCTTTGCGGCTACCGCCTCCTGCACGCAGCGGTAGGCCATGGAGCGGAGAGCACCGGAAGCGGCGGCGTAGGGCATGCCAGGAGGGATGCGGAACTGCGATGTGTAGCAGGGGTAGCAAGGGCAGCAGCAGGTAAGGTGAAGCAGTAGCGGGCGGGCTGAAAGGGAGTATATGGTCGTGTTTGTCGGTTGGGGGCCACAAGGGACTGCGACGCAAAAGGGCTGTGTCGTGCACCCCGCACTGCCCCTGACGGCGTGGACCAAGCACATCCCAAAGGCACGCTGAACAAGTGCCGTCGTGATGCCACGCGCCAGAGAACCACCATGCGAGTCCTGTAGACTGCACGAGGACGATGAGGTGCCCCACCTTGCGCGACATGACCAGGGTGCTGTTTGGCAGTCGGGAACGGTAGAGGGAGCTGGGCAGCGATAAGCTGCCGCCACCAACGGAGGCGGCAACCGGCCCCCCTGCAGTTGGCGCTACCCCCGGGCCGTGCGCAGCGATGGGACCGCGCGCAGGGCCCAGCAGCGCCGCCGCCGCCGCAGCGGCCGCGGAGGCTGCGGCGTGGGCTGCTCCGGGCCGAGCGTTGCAACGCAGCGCCCGGGCGTGCCTGCTGTGCGCAGGCCTGAGCATGCGGGGCGAAGCAGAAGAAGCTGCGGCCGCGGTTGCCGAGGCGCTGCGCGCAACGTACGCTCCCGCAGTGGCGGGTGCAAGGTCCGGGACAGGGAGAGGCAGACCAAAGGGCAGCATGGCGGATGCGCGGGTGGCGGTTTGGCTGCCGCTGCCGTTGGAGCTGTCGCTGCCGCACCGGCCGTGGTGCCTGGGCATGGCAGCCTCCGGCGTGTCGACTCGGGGGATGGCGGTGGAGGGCGCTGGCGAAAGCTGGCGCAGGGTGCCTCCTCCTACGCCACCAGTCAGCCCGCTGGCTACGCTGCCGGTCAGCTTGCCGCCCAGCTCCGCCGCCGCCATCCCGAGCACCGAGCCCGGTCCGCTTCCCACACCCCCGCTGGCGCAGCGCCATGTCCTCATCCCCCGCTGTGCCCGCCCCTCTGTCCCCGCCGATGTACCGCTGCAGGCCATCACCGACTGCGCCGGCACGTCACGAGTATTGCAGCCGTGCGACAGCCGCGTTATTGCCTGCCGTACACCCGCCCACCCTCCGTACACGTGCAGGAGGTAGGACCGGATGCATAGGTACAGGGGCGCCGTGAGGTACGCGAAGGCGTAGGCTGGCAGGTGCGCACGGATGACCGTGAGCGACAGGGCCAGGCCCCTGAGGGGTGGTGTCTGGTCGTCGCGGCCGGCAGCACTGTCCCAAGGGGGCAGACCCAGGGCCGCGGAGGCGAGGCCCAGGCACAGGCAGGAGGCCATGGAGGCAAGGCATGTGCGGACCAGCAGGCTTGGCCGAACCTGCGAGCAGGGCAGGGATACACACCCTGGATGTATACACACAAGTGTGACACATGTCAGGACGTGTTGGGCAGGTGCGCGCCAGCTTGTTCAGGCGGCCAAAAGTTATGGGCACGCGTCCTGGGTTGGGAGAGGCAACGCAGGCCGGGAGGTGCAGTGAAGGAGTTGCGACGGCGTCGCGGTTGCAGTGGTGTGGCGCTTGCGACAACTGAACTGCAGCTCCCAGGCGTCAGGCGTGGCACGGCTGACCCCCACGCATCACCCGTACCGTCACCCACCCACCGGCTGGCACACCACGGACACAAGGCTCAGTAGCGCCACCAGGTGCGGGTGGCGCGCGGCGGCAAGGCCGTTGTTGTGCGCCGACAGCAGCACCCAGCGCCGCCGCCGCTCGTCCACGCCCATGCCGCGCGCCGCCAGCCAGCCGCACAGGTACAGCAGCGAGGCGAAGCCGCACTTGCACGGAGAGGCCACCAGCAGCAGCGGCTCGCGCAGGCAGCCCCATGCGCGCAGCAGGCGCGGCGCAGTGGAGGCACGGCTGGCCTCATGCCGTGGCGGTGCTGCAGTCGTTGCCCCCTGCGCGGCTGCTGTGCACGGCTGGCTGTGCTCTGACGGGTGGTCGCCTGCCTCGTTGCAGTGAGCGCTGTTAAGGCAAATGGCGGCGACGAACGCGTCTGAGGGACAGTGCGGCTCGTCATGGCTGGTCCGGCCGTCGGAGGCGGTGTCGTTCTGGAGGGAGGACTCCCCGGAGCCGGTGCAGACCCGTGGGTCGGACCGGCAGGCCGCTGCAGGGGAGCCCGGGAGCGCGGGAGCTGGCAAGCCCGGTCCCATCGCTGCAGCGGCTCTTGCACCGAGCAGTGCTGCATTTGCAGCGGCAACGAGCGCGTGCGACAGCACCCAGACGACCCATATCCAGTCGCCGAGCAATATGGGTCGAACGACGAGGTAGAATGCAGGCGACCGGAAAAGGTGCGCAGCCTGCGGGTTGCGTACACGGTGAAAGCACCTCATTAATAGTTTGTCACAGTATACTCAGCGCACCAGGATGCGGGAACTTCTTTGTCTGACAGAAGTGAGGCCCCCACTGCCCAAAACCGCCGCCAACAGTATAAGCCAACAGTTAGTGTTTCACCTGCTCGAGAGCGCTTCCGCCGCATGGATAACGAGGCATCAGCAGGCCCGTTGCCCGTTGCTGGGCGCACGTCCAAGGCGCGTCAGCAACCGCGGAAAACCCGGTCGGTCCTAACTGTTCCGGCTCAGGCAGGAGCGGCGGAGCTGCTAGCTGGTCCAGCGACGGCAGAAGAGCATCAGTAGATGGAGCGACACCAGCGAATGCGTGCAGGTCCTGGGTTTTCGTGGCCGGCTGGAGCGACGGAAAGAAGGTGACAAAGAACGGAGCCAGCATGCTCAGAACCGAAAAGCTGAGCTCCAGCAGCTGAGCAGCAGCTGAAGAAGGGACCGATGGTGGCCATGCCAGGCTGGGCTTTATCGCCTTCATCGCGACGTCAAGCCCGTTCAAGCCAGTTGGTTCAAGCCCCACAACACGGCAGGTCGCCGGTCGCCACACCGGCTGAGTAGCAGGAGGCTTGGCGATCTGAGCTCTACGTTTATTTGCTAACACATGGAAGATGTTAGGCTACGGTGCGGATGTACAGACTGCAGCTACGGAAGGGACCGCAACTAAATTTGTCATGCCGTGTGGTCGCGTCCTTGCTAACCATCAACGACTTAACAAGGGAAGCCCAGTTGTATGTCTCTGCACTTCACTTTCGCCGCACTGAGGCTTTAGCTTAGTCGGGCACACATCAACCAAGGGTAATTAATTACCCTGGCAACAACCTTGTAACCTTGTACCGGAGGGGCCCTTGGACGTTGGAGCCGCCCCACCGTGCACTGCCGCCGTCCCAAGGGATCACATCGCTGTTGCATGCCGCATATCTGCAGCGGCACTGGCCACCAAGTGCGTGAAACCGGCCACGCCGCACGACGAACTTATGTTCGCGAGCAATTCATATAGTTTCAGAATCCGTGCGCTCGACGTACAAGGTTCCCTTGCGGCCGCTACCACCGCGCATCATACCTCCCTACGTTTTCGGAACTCATCCCCGACTTCCCACTCCCCGTCCCCATCCTCTTGAGCCACCACACCTGCCTCATTCCACCCTCGTCCAGGACTCCAGGTCCCCGCAGCACCGACGGTCAAGGCCGCCGTCGCAGCTGCCGCCATCCCACCCCTGCCCGGCCGCCACGGTGCTCGCCCTGCTGACGCTGGTGCTCAGCGCCCGGGCGTGGCTTAGCTGAGGCTCCATCTTTCCCGCCGTAGCCCGCGCGTCAAGGTACTCCAGGTCGGCCGTGAGGCGGGCCATGCGCTCGCCCAGGTCGACCAGCTGGCGCCTGGAAACCGGGGCCGGGGCAGAGAGCAGCACGGTTCGTGCCATGCTGAGGGCGCATCGTTAAGGCAGGCAGGGAGTCCTTGCACTCCCGGGACGCGTGCGCACAGGGCACGGTATAAGCAGGAAGCGTGCAGCGGGCGTGTAATGCTACCTTCCTGCGCCATAGCCTAAGCCTAATGCTCCCTGGACCTGTATGCAGCGCTGCATCTTGCGCCTGCCACACCCCAACCGCAACCCTATAGGCACCTTCCACAAACCCGTCCTACGCCCCGGCAGCTGTTACAGGACGGTCAGCGACGCTGCGCCCCCAGCCAACGAGTGCACTACCCCTGACGGTGCACGGCACACGCGGCCCGTAGGGGCGGCGCCACGCGTGAGGGTGCTACCATCCGCCTGGACATCACCCGCTAGGAGTGTACTTCACGCACCTGAACCTCCAGTGCCACTCGTAACGCAGCTGCGCCTCCTCCGCAGCGCGCTCCCGCGCTTCCGTCTCATGCTCAAGGCCGCAAGCAGAGCGCGGCGGCGGCCATGTCCTCCAGGAGAGGGCCCGGTGCGCCGGTCTGTAGGGAAAGGATGCGTGAGACGTGGGCTTGTGGCTGCAGGTGTATCTGTGCAGACCGCATTTGTTGGCTGCCGCTGTCGGGTGTTGGAAAGGCGACCCCGTGCGAGCAGGCGGAAACCTCCTAAACCGTTGCCGTACACTGTACGAGTGCATTGCGATCCGCAGTTCCCGGCATTCAACGCACCGTTGTGACTGTGGCTTCACGCTTGACATCGGCCAGGGCGTAGTCCTGTGCAGTCGTGTGTAGTCGTGTGCCTCACGCTGTAGGGAGTGGGGACAGCGACTTTTCACCGTGTAGACCCTCAGAGGGGGCAGGCGTGTTGCTGGCTGCTATCAGCTTACCTACCCAGCGTACACAGCCGACCTGCCCAGCATACACAGGCTTGCATACCGGTATTCTAGAAGGAGCACTGTGAAAGCTGCAATGCGCACGACGGCCGCTCCCATACGCTGTTGCACCCGCTTCACCTCAACCATGCACCCACCGTTACCACAATCTCCCGCGCTTGCTCCGACTGCTCCCCTCCTACGGCCCGCGCCCGCGCCCCCTTGCTCTGCAGCGCCAGCGCCCGCGCCAGCGACCGGCGCCGCGTCGCACCCACCGTGCGCACCGCCTCCGCCTCCGCGCGCCCGCCCTGCACCGTCGCCCCCGCCGCCGCGGCACCCACCTGCCCCGCCGCCGCTTCACGACCCAACTGCTTGCCGCCATCATCGCAGGAAGCAGCTCCTTGTGCCCCGCCAGCGCTTCACGCGCTGCACTCTGCGGCGTGGGGGTAGCAGCGGCGCCGCCGGTTACCGACACCCTGCTGACGCTCTGGCCTGGCGGCACCGCCGCCGGGCCCTCTCCGCCAGAAGGCTGCACGGCCTGCAGCGCCGCCACCGCCAGTGCTGCATTGGTGGGCGGTGCTGGCGGTTGCGGTGCAGATTAGTGCGGCCCCAGCAGCCTTGCGCCCATCCCTCCCCCGTCCGCTGAACCACTTGGACAGCTCCCCAGCAGCTGCGCGTTCCCCGCCGCCAGACGCTGTTCAGCTGCAGCAGGAATCCCCCGGCCGCCGCCGCTGCTGCTGCTGCTGCTGCTGCTGCCCCGCGCACCGCTGCTACAGGTGTCCTCGGTCTCCCTGGGCCGCTGCCCTTCCCGCCGCCAGCGCCCGCCGCCGCCCCGGCTTGGCCCGCTAGTTCAGCAGCCATACGGGGTATAAGCACCTGGAGCTTGCGCTGTTGCGCATAGCAGCCTCGCATGGTGCAATCACATCTCTATCCCTACCAACCGTTATGTAGAGCCGGTGATGACGGCAGCGGATGCACTGTCAGAGGCGGCAGTGGAGGGTGAGGGGGAGGCGGGCGTCCCCGGCCACGCGAGCTTGGGACTGGCCGGAGCAGGGGAGAGCAGGTGCCTGAGGGGCAAGGCAACGCAGGGACAGACGGCAGACGGGGAGCCCTGTGAAACGATTCTACAATAGTAACAGGAATGAAGGCAGCGCCGTGTTGCGTCATGCATGGGAGTCACGTCCTCTGGTTCCACTGCTGCAACGAAACTGGACCCAGCCCTTCTTGCAAGGCCTCAGCCGCCTGCTGCTGTTGGTCGAGTTCTGCTCCAGTGGGCCTGTGGAATTCATGGACATGTGCCAGGCCTCCGTCGGCCGGCAGCTACTGGCAGCTGGTTCTGGTTGCCAGTGGGCAGCTGCAGTGCAAGAGCCAACGGCTGCCCCTGCCCGTGCCGAAGCAGATGTGCACTATGTCAACAAGAGCATTGAGGGTTAAGCGGGACCAAGGGATTGGTGAGGATACTGTGTGACGCTGGGATGGGTGGTCACTTACAGACACGTGGGGATGGGGAAGGTGTGAATGGTGGTGCGGGTCCCCGCCCGACTTGCTAGCAGCTGCGTTGTTGAGCGTGGACACGTGCAGAGGCCCAACAGCTTACCTGAAGAGGGAGTACCGTTCCCGCAACGCGTCATTGCTGCAAAAGGAGCACGCGACATGTGGCAAGATGTGCACCGCAGGGCAGGCCTGAGCACCGAGACGTGAACATCCTCCTTACAGTGTCCATTTCTACTGTGCAAATAAAAAACCGTAGTCTTCATGCCAGCGGCGCACTGGCATAAGCAGGTTTGCAACGGGCCTGGCATAACATAAGGATTGTGGCACTCGGCTGCGCTAGCAAGTTAGCCACTATACAGGAATCCTTGCATGCATGGTGTTACGCTTAGCTTTCACGTATACTGCAAGGGACAGCGGAAGCCAGCCCCATCAGCTGTCGTTTAGGCCGTAGATGCCGTCGCGTTTAACCTGATCAGAATGTACCGGCCATGCAAATTAAAGTCAAGGTGCTCCTCCATCATATGCTATGCTCTCTCGCTGTAAAAGAGGTCCGCGTTGACGACAGTCGCAGTCACGGCAACCGTTCAGCCAAGCGCATAGCATAGGAGTGAGTCACAGTCCGTGCAACTTACTAAAAGCTCTGATCAACATGCAAGTTAGGGGGTGGTTAGGGCCGCGAGCGACTTGCTCCTTCCAACCCAACCCAGGGTCCGTGTGTCCGTGTGGTGACGCACGTGGCTTGGCCTGCTGCTTGGGCCGTCCGGAGATGCAAGCAAGGGGCATTGCTGCCGTGGACATATCCGCTGGCATGTCCTCCTATCTACTGGCGCTGCTGCTGCTGCTGCTCGGCTGGCGGTCGGCCTTGCCCACACTGCCTGTTGGCTCAACGCCCTCGCGGCACGAGTAATCTATTCTTCCCTGGCTTTGGCTATGGACGTTATCAGGTAAGCTTGTTAGGCAGGGAAGGTGCCAGCTGGATCGTCTGCTCTTCAGCGCATTGTGATATCATTACTGTCATTGGCGTGCTCGGAGTGCGGCCCGCACCGTTTGACGTCCGCCTCGTATGTGCGTCCCACCGGGCACCAAGTTCGTGCCCGGGTTGGTTAGTGACAAGGTCAAGCAGGTTCCCCGACTAATGGAGGCTTAAACGAGTGATAATACAGCAATGTATACCGGTATTGTCTGCAGAAGCAGAAGCTCTTTGATATTTTTACATCCTGGCCACCTTCCGCGCGCATGAACCATGGGGCGCAGCGTGACTCACTTTTGTTTCCGCCTAACACTACAATGGACCATTGGCACTTTGCACCTCCTGCCACAATATAGCGACTGATGAATGTAGACAATTGGTATACTTTGCAAACTTTGCTTTGCATCGATGGGCGCGGTGCTCTCGCGCTGTTGCCGGGGCCCCGCCCTCGCAGGAACCGCTTCTGACGCTACCGCCGAGGCCAGCCGCCTGGAAACTACAGATGAAGCTTTACAGACTGCCGCACTAGCAGCTCAGCGGCCAGCAGTTACAGGTTCCGGCGGAACCGCCGTAAAACCACGCAACGTTGAGCGCTCTCCCGATGATTCGGCGTCAGTCCGGCCGCCGCCGCCGCATCCACAGCCCTGTCTGACACATGAGCAGCACGCGACACAAGCAGCACCCAGCGGCTCTGCCAATGTGCAGCAGCCGAGGGAGTCGCCGGCGGGTCGCAGCACCTCCCCAACTGCGGAGCTCGGAAGCACAGCGGGACCCAGCAGCCCGCTGCCGCAGCAGACAGACCCACGGGTCACTCCCAGCGAAGGCGCCGGCGGCGGCGGCGGTGGGGGTAGCCTCCCTGGGATTGAAGCCCCCAGCCCTGGGCGGCACGCGCCGTTGCTCCGGCGGGCGCCCGGCCACGTGACGCTGCCGGTGCCGCTTGCCTTCGGCCCTGCGGCCTGCACCCGTGTGGCAGCGGACGACGTAGGGGTCGATAACCTGCACCGCAGTGCGTCTTCCGGAGCCACGGCCCCAGGGTCCGCCGCAGGGCCTTGGGCCGCCAGCGCTCACACCGCGTCGGCAGCCGGGTCCACCTTGCAGCTGCCCCCAAGCCCCGGCCCCACCACCCCTCCCTCCAAGACCGCCGCATCCCGCCCCGCGCCCGTCACGCCCGCGCCCACGCACCCTCTGCACCCCTCCCCCCAACATCACCATACCCACAGCTGGCACCACGCCCACGCCCATGCTTCTGAGGTGCTCACCTTACGCAGCTCCGGCATCCCGTCTGTGCCCCACGCGGGCCCATCAGCACCCGCACGACCGGACGCTGCGGCCTCCCCTTCCGGGCCTTACGGCGGCTCCCAGCTACAGCAGCAACCGGGTCAGCCCGCCCAGGCCTCCGCCCGCCTTGACCTCCAGGCTAGCTCCGGGGTGTCCACACTGTGTTGGTCCTCCACGGTGCATAGCGGCTCCATCGGCGCCGAGCGTGCGGCGTTGCCTGCTGCTGGCAGTGGTGCGAGGGCCGGCCGAGCAGCGACAGGACCAGCACCGCAGACATCGGTAGCAACTGCAACCGCATCAGTCGCACCGCCGCTGCCGCTGGTGACGCAGCTGCAGCACCAGCAGCAGGAGGCTGCGGCACCCGTGGAGGCTTCATTGGCGCATGGATGGCTGCCGTGTGCGTCCGGGGGCGCTCCAGCAGCCCACGAACAGCCGCAGCGACGGAGCTCCCGCCAGCTACAGCCGCAGCAAGACCAAGGTACCACAGGGTTGCTTCCTGTTTCACACATCAGCCATGAGGTTAACACCTCGGACGTGGAGGACGGTGAGGGCCACTACGGCCGAAGCGTAACCGGCCGCGACAGTGGCGGACAGGGCTCTGACGCTGGCGAGTCCGCAGTCAACAGCGATATCGAGCACGACAGCGACGGCGGCGGCGTTGCAGCAGTAGCAGCAGCAGCAGGTGGCCGCGGCGGGCGCGCTGGGGGCTGGTCTGTCCAAACCGCGCCGGCGGATATCAATCAGCAGGCTGCGGCACGTGTTGGGGGCGACGTGCAGCAACAGGACAAGCAGCAGCAGCAGCAGCGAGAAAGGCCTTGGCAGCCGCCGGCTGCTGTCTCCTCTGGGGCTGGGTTGCTGCGCAGTAACACCCTCATGCAGGTGCAGGCGGAGGCAGTGGGGCACACGGAGGGCAGCGCAGCTAGCGGCTCTGCCGTGCTGGGCAGCAGCAGTGCGGCGGGAAGGAGCCCCGAGCAGAGGACCACGGGGCTGGGGCTGCTGGGGCCTGACCCCGTGGGGGCAGCGGCGGGGATGCTGTGGCGGCCGGAATTCACATTTGGCAGTCCTCACGCAAAGTGGCGCAGGGCGTCTGCGGCGGTCACGAGGGTAAGTGTGTGCGTGGCATGGAGGCGGCGGTTGGGGTCGGGGTGAGGCCAGAAGGGAAGATGTTGTGCTGGGAAAGCAGCACACACATCGCCCTGCATGGAATACCTGGGGCCAGCCGTATGTATGGTAGAGACCAAGGCTCTACCATACGGTACAAGGCGCTTGCATTCAGGTCATGTTGAGCTAGGTCCACAGCACGCTCTCAAGGATCTCGATGTTATCCACCCCGGTCAAAGACATACCGTGCGGCATCCCCGGCCACCACCCCTTACCCCTCACGCCCACCACCCGCAGAGCCCCCTGCACCACATCGTTGCGCCCTCCGCCACCACCGGCTCCTCCACCTCGAGCGTGGGCGCACACCGTCACAGCACCGCTGCGGCTGCAGCCATGTCGCAGTCGGAGGCGGCCGGCACGCCTCTGCCGCCCCGCGCCGCTGTCGGCGCCGCGTCCGCCCCCTCCTGCTCCTCGCCGCCCTCCGCCTCCACCCTGGACGCAACCCAGGCCGCCCTGCTGCCGTCCTGTGGCGGTGAGCACGCTCAGGCGGCTCCTGCGTACCTCGTGCCCTCGGCTTCACGTGCAGTGTATGTGGAATCTCCACCACGCCTGCCGGCCGAGCAACAGCAGCAGCAGGTTCCGGCCCTACCGCTGCAGCAGCGCCAGCCGTCGCCCCCAGGCGCCTCGGAACCCACGACGCCCTTCGGTGCGGCCGCGGCAACCCACTACTACCAGTCGCTCGTGCGCCAGGACGTACGGGGGACTGGGAGGCCTGGCTGCATGGTGGCACCACTGTCGCTTCCGCCCCCGCCGGGTCTGGTACTGCCCCTGGCCTTGCCTCCTGGTGGTCATAGTTCCGCATCTGAATCCAGCTCCTCTGGGCGATCCCCCGTACACCAAGGCCCAGGGGCCGCCGGGAGGCACCACGCGCGCCCCGGTTCCACCGGCGCCACGGTGAGCCCCGCGCACCCCTTCCGCCTCACGCTGCTGCCCTGCGAGCCCGGGTCCGAGGTGGACAACCTGCTGGCGCTGGCAGCGAACATCTCCCAGGTGGGCGTGGGGCCTGGTGCCGTACGCTGCCATGCAGTACACTGCAGATCGATATTGGCTCCATGTTACAGGTCGGGTGTGTGTTTCATGCGCGGTCGCCGCTGACAGTCGGTGTTCACAGGCCCTGTGCATGGATAGGGACTAGCCTGCGTCCACACCCCTGACCTTCCGGCAACGGTTCTGCCGCCCTGCCCTGCCCTGCCTTAGGCCCCCGTCGTGTTGGCCGCTGCGCTACTCCCCGGCACCTTCTTTGTCAAGCTAAACCGGAGCATGATAGCAGCGGCCATCGCCGCCGGGCGTTGCCCCGACGCCTCTGCGGCCGTCTCCACCCAGCTTCCCTCCGCCGCTTCCCTCAGCATCCCCGCCGCATCGTCTCAGACCTCCCATTTCGTTGCAAGCCACCCGGGCAGTGCAGCTGCAGCAATGACAAGGGCCACCGGCGAGCCCGTGGCGGCACGTGCGGCCGGGCAGTCCATGACCGCGGCGGTGGCGGGCGCGCGAACGGTGGCCCAGGTGGTGGGCGATGAGGAGTGGCAGCTAGGCTTGGCCGGTTGGGCGGTAAGCGCGTCGCTGGAGGCTGCTGCTGGCAGGCCGCAAGGGAGTGGCTCCAACGCGCGAGGGCACGGCGGGAGGGCACGGGCAGCCGAACACGGCGGGATGGACAGTGGGGGTGGCGCGGAGGCGGAGGCGGAGCTGGAGGCGGGCGACAGCGGGGAGTGGGCGGAGGTGAAGGGTGGCTGCGACCTTACAATGGTCATTGTCGAGGACGCTTCAGTCGACGCCAGGTGGGTGCATGCAGCTTGTTGGGTGCGGGTTAGAGGTCCCATACGGGTACGCAGGGAGCGGCGGTGATGTCCGGTGTGGGCAGGAACTGCAACAAGGGAAAGTTGCTGGGGTAGGTGGGTAGGCTTGCAAGCAGTTTCGGTGGTGTCCGTTCCTACAAGCACCGTGTCTTCTTATCTTGGCGACGCCCATACGACCGTGCACTTGGCAGGACGCGCGAAGAGGCGTTTGCCCGCATGGCTCCGCCCATCCGCTTCGTTCTGGCGGTGCCGCTGGAGACGGCGGACGCGGCGGAGGCTACAGGCAGCGTGGGCAGCAGTGGAGGGCGGCCTACGGAGGCGGCGGGGGTGAAGGGGCCGGCGCACGCGCCTGGAACCGCGCCGATGCCACGTCTGCTGGGAGCGCTATGCCTGGCGGATTTCAAGGTGGGGTGTGGGCGGGTGTGTCCAGATGTACCTAGTGCGAGAGCGCTGGGGTTCATGGGTGGCACATCATCATATGCGTACCGCCAATTCCGCGTTTTGTGCTTAGGGGCCTGAGCGCCCGACCTTGAGCACAACGGCGCTGATCGATGTTGTCTATATGAAGTGCAAGCTGCCCCAAAGAAGCATGTGCCGCATCAGTGGCCGTCCGCCGAGGCGCATGGATGCTGCTCGCTGCTGACTATCTATCCCTATCGCGTTGCCGCCATGCCGCATTTGTGCTATCGGTTCTATATGATGCCTGTCGACCACTCAGCGGTTACGGTCCTGCGCCCCCAATGCCACTCCTCGTGTGCAGCCCCGCGCCGCCGCCTCCATCTGCCACCCCCTGCTGGACAACGTGCGGCGGCTGCTGCTGTCGCACCTGGGCAGGGACGTGCAGATGTACGACGAGCAGCAGAAGGCCAAGGTGGGGGCTGCCGTGGGGATTGGTACGGGCCTGAGCGGGACAGCAACACATGCCCATCCGGGACCCAGGCTTCGCATCAGATACCACGAAGCCCAACGCTGTTTGCTGCCCCGGTCATGCAACTGCTCGGGGTCTACGCAACCAACACCTGGTCTACTCCGCTTATCTAGGTGCCGCACTCCTGTGGCGCCAAGAATTGTCGGCCGCCTGCGGCAGTGGCCACGACCCTTGATGCGCGCCTAGTCATGTGCACTGCATGGCGGTGCCCTGTACGCTGCTCATCGGCGGTATCCCTTGCACGTCTGCGGACAAAGACGACGCCACGTGAAGCCTGGTACGCCAGCTGTACCACAGTTGTACTGTACCGCACAGTTTCTTGATCAAGTGCAATTTGTGTGGCTCGTGCTGTGGTTTGGCTCTACAGGCCGTGCTTGCGGAGCTGGTGGGCAGCCTGCAGCGGCTGCTGGACCGCTACGACACGGCCGTGCTGCTGGCCAACCTGCCGCCGGCGGGCCCTGCTGGGGGCCACACACCCGGGTCGTGTGCAGGCGGGGATGCAGGGGCAGGGGCAGGGCCGGCGGGCGGACAGGAGGCTGACGTGGGCCGCGAGCCGCGCTGGCCGGTGCTGTACGTCAACAACGCGTGGACAGCGCTGACAGGTGGGCGGGCGTGGGGGCTGGGCGTGCAACGAATGAAGATATCCGGTCCGGCTACACGAGATGTGATACTGCTGGGCACACACTGCTGCGGAGTGGCTCGCAGCACTCAGGCCTGCAAAAGGCCTCGAGGCAAGAGAGCGGCTAACGAGGGCGAATGCGACTAACTGGGGTCCACTGTGTGTGTAACGTGCAAGAGGTGTGAACGGCGGCGACACCCCAACGGACGATGACGTACGGCGCAGTAGGATCTCGTACAGGGACCCTTCCTTGACGGATTCAATGAGCTACATGCAAGCTGCAACACTGTACTGCTGTGAGTGGTTGTGACACTGGTGCGACGACTGCAATCACACGTGCTGCCGTCGCCCCGGGCCCCCACAGGCCTGCAACGTGACGACGTGTTGGGGCAGGACCTCCGTGACCTCATCACCACCGCTGTGGCGCAGTCCCCCCCGCAACCCTCAACCGCCGCCCTGCCGCCGCCAACTGCCTCCGGCGCCAGCTCGCAGGCAGGGGCGGGTGGGAGTGCACATGATGGGGCGCAGGGGCTGGGCCCGGGGCCGACTACTCATCACCTGCTGGCTGTGTCCCCGCGCCCGGCCCCCGTGGCGGCCGCTGTCCCCACCCCCGCCTCGGCCGCGCTCCGCTACGCGCCAATCCCCTGGGAGCAGCACCAGGTGCTTGCGGCGGCGCGGGAGGACGTCGTGCTGCACAACGTGGTGCTGCCGGCGGCGGCGGCGGCGGGGGCAGGGCCTGGCAGCACCGGCGGCGGCTTCGCGCCCCGCGGCCCGCTGGCCACGCTGCACTTCAGGTGCGAGCGGGGCGTGACCACCTTGTTGTTGTCCTTTGATGCCTCGGCTGTTGCAGTCCACCACCTTGGGGCGTACACTTCCCTGCACGAAACGTCTGAGCCTGTCGTCGCTAGGCTGTGCCCATGCACTTAGCGGCGCACATGCTCCCCACTTAGGTTTGTGGCGCGCGAGATTCACGAGGAGAGCGGGCTGCTGCCGGCCGGCTGGCAGAGCCTGCTGGGGACCATCCGGGAGGACGGCTGGCGGGCCTTCGGGCTGGTCACCCCAGAACCCGCGCAGCCGCCCAGCCGACCGTGGTCGGCGCTGGGGTCGCCAGACGAAACAACTGAGGTGCGCCAGGGTACTGGACGTACTGGTACTAGCAACCTGTAGCTGCACCTTCTCTTGCATGTGTCTGCTGTGTGCTGTACCTTGAGACAGCAGCAGCCTCGGCAGCCACTTAAGACTTATGGCTGCTTCAGCAGAGCGCACTCTTCCTGCCCCCGTCCATGTGTCCATTCCCCAGGGCGTTAGCTACGCCGCCGCGCTGTCGCAGCACTGCACTTCCAAGGTCCCCGGCCTGGAGCTGAGCCGCCTGCTGGGCAAGGGCGGCTTCGGCAGCGTGTACTGCGGCACGTGGCACGGCGCGGCCGTGGCGGTCAAGATGATCGACGTCAGGTGGGTGATGAGCGAATGGCCCTTTTGAGGAATGACGTGCTGCATGGCATTGCAAGTACGCGTACAACTGTTGCCATGGGAAGCGGGCACAGTACGGGAGCACAGTACGGGAGCAACGGAAGATGGTTCTTACAACGCTGACGCTGGTATGAGTCAGAGCGCAAGGGGCAAGGAGCCGGGCTGCTGGTGCCAGGCTTGGAGGGAGAGGAACGCACGTCTTTGTCCTAAGCCTGTCCAAAGCCAGATGCCCCTTATACCTACGGTGGTTCGGCCTAATCTCACAGCTGTTCAAAACTGGCATGGCTTGTGGAGTGCACAGCGCGACCCTGTGTGAGCCGATAACACCATCGCACCATGCTGTTCGGCCGTGCCGTGCCCCTACCCCAATCCTCTGGCTTCGCCCAGCCACCAAACGGCAGCACCCAGGACCCCTCCCTCGGCTGCCCATGTGTCGTTTGCAGCGCCAACCGTCTGCCTGTCCCTAACTCTGTTTCCCCTGTTGCGTCCGCCTGCCGCATCCTGTCCCTCAGCGGCAACCGGCTGTCCGTCGAGTGCGCCAGCCTGGAGGCTGTCCTGGGCCAGGCCCTGGACCACCCGCACCTCGTCAAGACGCTCATGTACCTGGCGCGCGGAGGGGACGGACCCATGGTCCAGTTTGGCGGTGACGGCGGAGGCCTAGAGCTTCCTGACAGCACAGCGAGCAGCAGCAGTACCATCGTGAACTTTCTGCGACAGGTGAGGTCAGCCGGTCGGGCGGGAGGCGGGCGCGGTCACCGACCCGCGGGTCAGGCCCTCAGCCTGCCGACCGCCAGCCTGGCCGCCGGCAGCGTTGGCTCGGCGTCGGGACGCAGCCGGCTCAGCCTGCCCGGCAGGCCGGCGGTGGGCCAGGGCAGCGCGGGGCTGGGCTGGCCGGGTGGCAGCATGGGGGAGGAGGCGGCGGCGCAGTGGCGGGCAGGGTTCACGGGGGATCCTAGGGGCGAGGGTACGGCGGGCAGGGGCCAGGCGGCGGAGTTACGGACTGCCACGTCCATGGAGTCCGGTATTGAATGTCGAAGGCTAACGCCCCGTTCCGGTTCCAGTCACCGGAGCAGCAGCAGTGTGCGGCTGTCAGCTGGTCAGGCACGTGGCAACGTGTCGTCGGCGGGCAGCGGGGGCGGGGACGGCTCCACCGGCGGAGGTGCGTGGGATTCATTGCATGCGCTCAGCCACGCCTCCTTCCGCGCTTCCCTGGCCCTCCTTGGCATGGGCATGGCCAGCATCAGCAACAGCACCAACCGCAGCGTGCCAGGCGGCGGCGCCGTGGCGGCGAGCGCCGGCTTCCTGCCCGCAGGCCGCGGCGGGACTCCGCTTGAGGTGGTGCCGGAGTCCGCCTCGTCAACAAGCGATGACACCAGCTTGATCGGTACACCAAAAGCGCAGCAGCAGAACGCCGAGGCTGCCGGTGCCGCCGGCATCACCGCCGGCCAGGAGGCCCTCATCGCCAGTCCCTTCTGCTCCGAGCACCTGTTCGAGCGCAGGGCGGCTGGGACCGCCTCGGCGACGCATCATGCCCATGCCCAGGACCCCTTCACTGTCTTCTCTGCCGCTATGCTTACCGGCCTGCACCAGCAGCAGCTCGGCAGGGCAACCACCGGAGTGAGCGACGCGGCGTCCGCGGAGAGGGGCACGCACGTGCTGTTGACCTCGGCATCGCGCCTAGGCGTGGCCCGGCTAGGCGTTGGAGGCATCAACATGTGGAGCACGAGCGACAGCAGCACCGTTCGCGGCAGCGGCGGCGGCGGCGGCAGCGGCCCCGGTGGCAGCGCGGGGCAGCTGTCGATGACCAGCAGCCAGGTGGCGGCAGCAGTGCGGCTGACGTCAGCGTCGGGAGTGTGGCGGCAGCGGCAGGGCAGTGGGGCGACCAGCGGGACGGCGGCACTGCCCTACGGAGGACTGTCGGGCTCAGGGTCCTCCACGTGGCGAAGCGGGATGGGATCAGGCGCAGGCCCGGCAACGCCTGGCTCAGAGGAGGCCGGCACGGCGCTTCTTGCCACAGGAGGATCCCGTACGGGCGGCCGCCAAGTCATGGCTGGCGCGACAGGGAAGTTTACACCAGGGCCGCCGACACAGCGGCAGCAGTGGCAGCAGCAGCAGCAGCAGGTATCCGCTTCCGTGTCTGGCTCACAGGGCAGGACGTCCACCTCGCCCTTTGGGCCGCCCCCTCCTGTCACGCCCGCCCACCCGGCTGGCCCACCCTCGGGCTTGCGGGCAGGCGTTCCGGATCCTCCTGCGAACCGTGTTGCACGCGTCAGGGCCCCTGCTTGCGGCGCACCTGATCCCGCCATCGAGGACCCTGCTGCTGCCCCCGACCCCGAGGCCGCCGCCGCCATGGAGGCCCACCGCCAGGCGCTGCAGCTGCTCAACGCGGGCGCCAGCAGCGGCACCGCAACCGGCACCCCGAATACAAGCGCCTCCGCCCCCCTCTCCTCGTCATCCCCGCAGCCCCGCCTCTCATCAAGTAGCTCGGCACACCAGCCGCGCCACCGAAGCCACCAGCAGCACGCCCAGCCCCTGCCGCTCCGCAGCCCCCAACAGCGCCCGCTGCTCCAGCACGGCATGGCCGCGGCCGAGGAGGCCGCTGGCGCATCAAGGGCTCCAGGTGGCACCGCATCGTTGTCCGCCTTTGCGGCCACCTCCCAGCGGCGTCGTTCCTCGGGCCCACTCACCGGGCCAGGCCTGGCGCCCACGGGAGGTGCCGTTGCGGGCACTGCTCCCAACACGGCAGGCACGGCACTGGCCACGGCTGCCTCGGCTCCCACGGCTTCCACAGACGCCGCGCCTGTGGGCTTCCCCAGTACGGCGGCGGAGGCGAGTGCCGTACGGCATGGAGGAACGGAGGATATCGCGCCCCAACCCCACTCGTACCCAGCCGGAGGGGGCAGCGGTGTGCCTTGTGAGGTGGCGGGGCAGGAGCACCGCCCGGCAGAGAGGCAGCGGGAGGAGGAGGAGGAGGAGGAGGGGCCGACGGGCATGGGCAGTGGGTCATTCTCGGACATCGACTCCGGGAGCGAGCTCATGGGCACGGACATACTGGACAGCCCGAGGACGGCGGCGCGGGCGGCACGCGAGGTGGGCAGCAGGCTGTGGCGGCGTGCAGCGCACATGGGGCGCCTGGGCTGCTGGCTTGCTGCTGAGAGTAGGAAGATGTGCATGACAGAGCAAGTAGCGCACAAGGTGTCGGCATGCTGACAATTGCTCGTGCGTTGATAGCGCGTGTGTACGAGTCACGACTTGCAAAGCCGGCGGTGCATGCATATGTACAATTTTCGAAGCCCGTGCATGCTCCACCTGAATGCGGCCCCGAGCTCAGCCCTGATACCGGGCGCAGCCTTGATACATGGCGCAACCCACACCACGAAAGAACCGGGACATGCGGGAAAGCTGCTTTTTTGGGTTACCGGTACTTTGTGCGCACTAGTCGTGCAGCAGGACCACGCCAGGACCTGAGACATGCTGCCACTGCACTCTGAAGGCCACGGCTGGGTGCCGTAGGTTTGTTTTTGTGGACTGCGCGTCCTGCCCTGGTCGGACAGCAGCCAGGCGAACCCGTTGCGTGGAAACAAGCCTGGCCTGGCCCCTTGTTGGCGCACGCAGGCCCGCAAGGTGGCACAGGCTAAGTCGGCTGCTGCAGCCATGGCTCCAGCGACGGATGACCCCGCCGTGGGGAGCGCCCTTGGGGCGCTGGGCCACCCCGGCGGGGTACGGGCCGGGGCTGGCTTCGGGGCAGCTGGCCAGGGACCGATGGCCATGGGCGGTGCGGGATGTGCTGCGGCCACAACGGCAGGAGCAGTGTCCGAGGTGTGGATAGGTGGGTCGCCCAAGTGCAGCGCAGAGGCTGTGTGTAGCAGGATATGGTGCAGAGGCTATGTGTAGCGATGACGCCACAACATGTCGCCTGGGCGCATACGGTACATGTGTATCGGTATGCAGGATATGCACGTGAACTAGCCAGTCTAACGGCAAGAGCCGTGACATGCTTGGACGGAACTTGGTCATGTCCGTCTTCGACTCCAGCAGGGCAAACAGAGCTCGTGCGACTGCGCCCCAGTGCTCACCCGCAGTAGTACTCAGCGTTGATGTCCCGATGATAGACGCTGAGGGCAGACCACCCCGGCCAGCTGGGCGGCGCGGAATGCTCTTAAGTCGTGCCTAGCTTAACCCGCAAAAGCGACAACATGGCAGTATGCTGCAACGCCCATAAAAGCTGGCATGACTGCTTTATGTGTGTCGCTCACCCGCAGTGATGGAGTACTGCGACCTGGACACGCTGCAGGTGGGACCGTGGCTTGCCTGGCAGGCGGTGAAGCACTCGCACCAGGGGATGTCCTTGTATGAGCTAAGTGCACAGCACACCGCGGGATAGCGCAGCGTGCCACTTTGGGGTATCGTATTGTCCACCCACTCCCGGTCTGACTAAGACCATCGCACCACTGTCTCGTTGCTGTTACGCAGCTGGCTCTCGAGAGGGGCCTCTTCGCGCTGCCCCCCGGGCCCTCCCTCGCCTCCTTCTCCAGTCTCGCCAGCAGCGGCTCCCCGTCGCACCCGGTGGCTTGCATGTCGCACTTCGGAACCACAGGGGGCGGCGGACCCACGGGTCGGCCCGCACACGGGCCAGCAGCCCGGCGCGTGGACATGCGGGCGCTGGTAGCCACGGCCCTGGAGGTGGCCAGCGCGCTGAGGTACCTGCACGACCTGGTGGGTGGCGCTGGTGGGCTGGCTGCCGTACATGCTGCACCATGCCGTACGGCTGCGTACAAGGGATGGATTGCAAATCTGCAATTCATCCCTTGATTGACGTGCACTACGCTACGCTGGTTGTTGAATGCATACAAACCCTGTCCAACGGGCTTCCTTACCTGCGATGCGACCGGCGGTATGCACACGACCAACCGTCAGCGTGAGGTCCGACAAGTTGCTGCCTGCAACCCTTGACCCCCAGGGCATCGTGCACGGCGACCTGACGGCCCGCAACGTCATGCTGGTCTCCCTGGAACGAGCGCACGGCCGCCCACACGCCCCGGGCGTCAGCCTCCCCTCCAGCTCCCCCCGCATCCCCAGCCACAGCCAGAGCCACGTGCCCACACCAGGCACGGGCCAACCGTCCGGCGAGGCCGGTGGCACCACGCCCCGCAGCAGCACCTCTGGAGGTGCTGGTGGGCCCAGGGGCCCCGCTGTCCACCGCCACGCCGACGCGTTCGGACCCCGCCACGTGTGCCGCGTGCGGCCCAGCGCCGTGATTCCCCGCATGCACAGCCCAGCTACTAGTCACGCCAGCAGCACCAGCACCAGCAATGCTGCAAGCACAGCTAGCGGAGGCCGGAGTGCGGGCAGCGGCAGCGGCAGGGTCCCGGCTGCGGCCAGACCGGCCTCGGTTGACCTCAGCGCAGGTTCCGCAGCAGCGCCGAGGGCTGGAATGCTCCCTGGACGGGATGCCACGCCAGAGGAGCGGCCACCGCCAGGGGTAGGGGTAGGGAGCGGCAGGGCCGCGGGCCCGCAGCCCGGCGCCATGTGCAGCGCCTGCGGGCGTTGCTTTGTGGCCAAGGTGGCGGACTTCGGGCTGAGCCGCACGCTGGACATGCAGTCCAAGATCCTCACCAAGACCGTGGGGACGGTACGTGGCATGGGTGTGCACGTGGGTTTCCGAAGGCACGCAGCCGTGTGTTGGGTCATTGCTGCTAACACCCCGCCGCACTCGAAACAGGTGACGCACACACACCTCTCTCCACCGTCCCCTGCTCCCCTCCCCCGCAGATCACGTCCATGCCCCCCGAGACGCTGCTGTCGGGCGCCGTCAGCAAGGCGGCGGACGTGTACGCGTACGGGGTGGGTCTATTGACTTCACGTGCCTACCAAACGTTGATCACTTAGACGCGCCCCACGCCACAGCCAGGCTGCGCCCTTCGCCTTCGTTTAACACGCTTTGAGGAACGGGACCTGCTTAGCGTCACACCTTGATGTGTGTGGCAGCTGTGGCTGTGTGTTAGCTGGGAACCTAGCTTCGCTAGTTCCGCCTGAATTCTCCCATCCTCACGCCACTCACCTCCGTTGAACCCCGTTTGCGTGTCTTCCCCTCCGCCAGGTGCTGCTGTGGCAGATGTACACTGGGCAGCGGCCCTGGGGCGGCATGAACCACGGACAGGTGGGCGGGCGGGACCTGCCAGCCGCCCGGGCATGAAAAGACATGCGGAGACATGCTGTGGTTGTTGGACCAACCCGGCAATAAATGAGCATACCGTCGACGCCTTGTTTCCAGGGCCCTGGTGAAGCTACCAGCCTGCAGGTGTCGGCAGTTCACTAGGTGTATGACCTTGCCCTGTGCGCCCCTGTTTCTTCACCGCCCGCGCAACCCTCCTCCCCAGGTCGTGTACAACGTGGGCATGAAGGGCCAGCAGCTGCCCTTCCCGCCCGACACGCCGCACGGCCTGATGGCTCTCAGCCGGGCGTGCACGCGCAGCGCGGCCAGGGACAGGCCCACCTTCGCGCGACTGCAGGTGAGGGCGGGGGGCGGGGGGCGCTGCTTGGTGCGTGGCACGGGGATACGAGTGACCCGCCTTAGCGTAGGCGGCGGTTGGGGGCGGGGGGCGGCGCGCGTCGGCGCGTTCCCGTACCCCCTGCAGGATACCCCGGAGCTTTCGGCCCGCTTGTTGGCGGAGCTGTTTCCATGCGCCGAAGGGGCAGCATAGCGTGTACTGTCCACAAGGTGTGGCGCCATGTTGCAGGCGCACTGCACGTGTACGGGTACGGGACTTGCCGTGGCCGCCGTACGGCACCGGTCAGGGCTGTCCCGGCATGCAAAGACGTGACTGCGCATGGGGCAAGCGTGCGAGTGATGAAACGTGACCCCAACGTAGAGGTGTGTGGCGTGAAATGACCCTGCTGTCCCAATCCGTGTTGCCCCATCAGCACCAACTGGCGCAGCTGGCGACAGAGCAGGGCCTGCCGCTGGAGTAGTGGCGCCAACCACTTACAGTACTGGTGATACACTCGGCTGGGTGTAGCCATGCATGCAACCAAGTTTCTCATGTACGCTCATGTACGCGCAACTGAAGAGAGCTGACCAGGAAGGGATCGCTGACAGCGCGGCCGGCCGGTGCAAGTCCGGCGGTGTATAGAAAGGGAGTGGAACGGTACGGCAGCAGGAAGCAAGGCGCTCGCCATGCATTGTATCGTACCGGTATGTGTCTTGTCGCGCGCATGGGGTCTTTGCGTGTGCATGGCTGCGCGCGTGCCCTAGTGGCCCTCGCTCCGTACGTGCTCAGGTGCCAAGGGTGTTGTCAACGCAATTTCGTCTTGGTGATTGTTGGCCCAACAAGCTTCTCTCCTTATCCATGTTGGAGCGTGCTTTGCCGTGCGCTCAAGGTTTCATCAGATCTCTTAAAAGGCACGAGACTGTGACCCACGATCTGACCAGTCCTTGCCGTCTGAAGCATGGCCGTTTGATGCTAGTTGGCACTTTGTCGCCTCGGATATAAACATTTGTTTGTCCTGCCCATTGCACAAACAGGGCTTCGTTGCTGCAGGCGGTCGGTTTGTGCATGGCAGAAGTGCTACTCATGTGGGCTCAGCGGTGCAGCCACTGAATACTGCCGTACAGACTGTACACTGGGCTTCTTCGACTATCTTGCACGCCGCACTTATGTTCATGTGTTGATTTGCCCTATTCAGCAGTCACACGTGATGCATCAAAGTGCAATGACGCGCAGCCCTCGTCGTTCTTTCACAGCCGTGCAAAGTGTATGTGTTTGTATGTGCCTTTCTTTGTCCAGGAGAAATAGAAGAACCTTTGAAGAGAATGTATGGGGGGTATGGCCAGCCAAGTGGGCGCGCTAGGGCCTCGGCCGGACACGCTGTCCTGTGCCAATCGGAGTTGCAACGAGGACACACTTGCATCTTGTGAACTACTGGAGGTGACAGGGTTGTGCCCAATGTACATGAGAGTGCGGCGCGGACATTATTCATCAGAACCAGCAGTTGTTGACCTGGCGGCTTTCGTTGTGCCACTGGTACTTTGTGCCACTGGCGGCTTGCTTGGTGCCACTGGTACTTTGTGCCACTACTGGTGATGCTCTGTTGGGTCCTGAACAAGCGAAGCTCGCGGTGCTACTAGGTCAAATATGGACTGCGCGGCATGCCTGTGTACCGTTCCCACGGTGAGCGGTTTGGACTTACACATGGTTGCAGTACATCCGGCTGCGTGTCTTGGTTCTTGACGTTGACCCTGGAGCCCCTGGCTCGTATACGGGTCCTTACATGCTGGGTTCCGGATCCTACCATGTAAGAAAC
>VFQN01002757.1_pt1 | contig 26362 bp, 42 predicted proteins | sample 3512371 | NCBI WGS metagenome assembly VFQN01 (sample SAMN10412370, study PRJNA504923) | tailings metagenome | isolation source: Replicate 2 from Balatoc abandoned mine | place: Philippines: Itogon, Benguet | collected 2017-08-28 | reverse complement strand
GGACATGTACTCGTTCGGGTGCCTGCTGTACGAGATGCTGTCGGGAAGGTGGGTGCTGCATGTGTATTAGCTGCGCCGCGCTGCCCACATGCCGCGCAGCGCCTGCCATCTCCTGTACCGGTACGCAAAGCTATCTGCGCGAAAACAACTACCATCTGCCTGCTGCTCCGTACGCATTACGTACCCCGGTACCCGACACCCCTTTTATGATGCCTTGGCTCCCCTTTCCCCAAACCCAACATCCTGGCTGGTCCGCTGCTTCTTCCCCCCTCCCGCAGCCGCCCCTGGGCCGGTTGCCACATGGTGGCCATAGCCCACGCCGTCACCACCCAGCGCCAGAGGCCTCCCCTGCACGACGTGCCCGGAGAGCGCTGCCCGCCCGCCCTGCGGCGACTGGTGGTGGCGTGCTGGGAGGCGGACCCCCGGCGGCGGCCGGCGGCGGAGGAGGCTGCCAAGGAGCTGGCGCTGATCAGGCAGCAGGTGGGGTAATATGCTAGAACGTGGGGGCGGCCGGCGAGTGTGCGGCGTGGCCTTTCGGACTCAACGACTGACCCAGTAACTGACACTCCAGCGCTGCGTATAGCCGCGGTGGGCAATGTACCGAGTGAGCACTGCCCATCGTGTGCCATCCACCCCTGCTGCTCCCTCCCCCCGCAGCTTCCCGCGTCGCCGTCGCCCTCGGGCCCTGCCGACCTCGCCCCGAGCAACTCCACCAGCCCGCTGCCGCCGCCGCCGCTGCTGCCAGCCGCACCATCTCCATCTCCTGCTGACGCGCCGCTCGGCGCCGCCGCCGCCGCCGCCGCTTCACCAGACTTCGAGTCTGCCTTGCCGCCGCCGCCGCCGCCGCCACGTGCCCTCGAGGCAGCGGTCGCTGCCAACGGCTCCAACAGCCCCCCAACCGTCGCCGCCGCCGCCGCCGGCAGCACCATCGGTCTAACCGCCGCCCGCCTGCTGTCCAGCAACCTGCTGAAGCGCCTCAGGGGCGCACGGTCGCCCGAAGACCCACAAACCCAGCAGACACAACCCAAGACAGGCAGCAGCCACACCACGGCGCAGACCGGCGGCTCGAGCACCATCATATCTATGGACCTCGCTCCACCTGCCTCGTCGTCGGACTCGACGCAATCGATGCGGAAGGTTGTGTACATGGGGCCCGGTGGCCTGGACGGAGGGTCCACAGTTGGTGGCGGGCCCCTCACCGCTGGCGGAGCAGCTCCGGCGGGCAGCACCTACAGCGGTACGACACCGTCCATCCTGTCTACCGGGTGGCTGTCGAGGTTCCGGGGTTCACGCCGTCCGCAGGAGTCGGGGTAGGTGTAGGTGTCATGGGGATTTGCCCGCTGGCTGGCCCGGCCCCCAGCGATGGTGGCGGTGCGGGTGTGTGGTGTTGGTGGCGGTGCGGGTGTGTTTATACTTGTGGTGGTTGTGGTAGGGGCAATGGTGGAGGAGGAAGGATGGGAGCGGTTGTGACGGTTGTGGCGACGGTGTGAGCGCCGAGGCCGGCCTAAGCTTCTCGCGGCGGAGTGCGTGCATGGGGCTGGCGTGCGGTGGGGTGGGGTGGAAAGGCGTGGCTGCTTTGCGTGGGACGTGGGGAGGGCGTGGCTACTTGGGGTGGGAAGGCATGGCTACTTGAGCACCTTCTTAGACACGGGCTGGTGTACCTGTTGCACGTTACGCAGGTGGGCAACGGCCGATGAGACTGGCACCGCATGCTCTCGGCAAACACTCTCAGTCAACACATGCTATCGGTGGTGTGCATTAGGTGTTCAGTTCAGTCGTTACACGTGGCAGGTGCAACATCCCAAACGACCTGTAGGGCCCAAGGGATAGGTGTGGTGTAGCAGGATCGATGCGGTGTAGCAGGATGCGGCGAAGGGGACGACAATTAAAAGTATCAGAGCGTAAATAAGGCATGCGCATTCGGTGTGGTGTGAGTTGTACGTGATGTCTTGAACGGCCAGGGGCCCGGACCTACTTGTGCCCGTCCGCGTGTGAGCTGCGTGTTTTGGGCAGTGTTCATCCAATAGGTCATCGCCGAGCCTGGGAGCAACATCACCGCCGTGCTCGATTCTTAGTATGCGACTTGCAGTGCCGAAGCTTATAACCTCCTCGTTGGTCTCGTTGCAAATCCGCAAAGGGCATGCATGTTCCCTCGCGCCATGGCAGGTAACGGCCGTACACTACTGTTCCACTTGTGCATCTTGCTATTGGCCTGGTTACCTGCCTGCGTCGTGCTACACGCCGTGCTGTATGTAAGAAGAAGCTGTGTTTGGGTTTGTGAAGGCTGTGGGTCCACTGTGTTGCTGTTGGGCGCATGTGCGAACGGACCACAACTGTTTTGAGGGGGAAGCTGGGGAAAGGTACCTGGCGGTAACCTGCGAGCTGCCTTGAGCAGCAGCGCTCCCTTGCGCTCGTATGCACGTGTGTGTCCATTCCATGTGAACTTACCAGTATCTGTGACTCGCGCTTAATTGCCATGAAAGCTTAGTCTGCTGTTCACAGTGGCCAGTCGTACATCAACAGTCCTAACTGCATCATGTTTCTCTGGACCCCCTTACACTTAGCAGTGCGCTTGTGAAATCCATCCACTAGTTTGTGTTGTATTTCGGCTTTCGGCACTGCTGAACGTGTAGCTTGCGTGTACGTGGTTCTGTGCTTTGTGGCAGGAGAGCTCTGTGGTAAAGGGATTCGGGGCCTCGTCGGGCGTGCTGCGCGCTGTTCGCGGGTGGCACACTGGCACTAGGGGAGCTCCGGCTGCTCCGCTGGGTGGCACCGCTGCAGCGACCTTGTAAAGTACGTGCAAGCGAGCCATAATCGATTTTTAACATTTCAGTTGACCTCATGCAGATGTTGCTGCGGCCCTTGGCATGGTCGGGAAGTTCCCCTGACCCTGCCTGTGAGAGCAACGTTACCCTGGTACACAGCTGTAAACACCGGGAAGCGATGTCCTTACACCCACATACTCCTTTCGCACGGGCAGCTACACAGCTTACGGTACTTGGCGACATAACGTCGCCTAAAGTGCTTCCTATGGTTGCAGAACAGCGAAAGCCGCCGTACCGGTATGTGCATGACACGCCTGGGGCATTCACGCTTTGATGACAGCTGTGTGCCCTACCCAAGCCCCCCACAGTGCCACGCAGCCGCCTCTCACTCGCTCACAACCCGTCCAAATTGCTTATGTGCCATGCATGCCACAAAGGCCATGCCAGCCAAGGCTCAACGTACCGCTCCAATGCACTACCGCACACGTGGCAGTGCATGCCAACCTGCGAGTTGTCTCAACCCAGCCCCACAATGTACGCAACACCGTCCGAACCCCCACTCGTCCTGCTTCGTTCGTTTATTGTGGCCCACCCGAGCGCCGGCTTCGACAGCCCGTAGACGGCCTGGGCCGTGTCTACCTGCTCTGTTTTTCAGGCACGTCCCTGCACGACATGGTTGCGCTGGGCCGTGTCTACCTGTTCTGCACGACAGCCCCATGCTTCGCCGTAACGCTACCAGAGGATGCCCCCGCCCTGCTTGCTCACTGCCTTACACGGCCACAACACGCACCAACGGCGCGAGCATCGTCTCCGTTTGTCCACACGCTACCCCCCTTGACGCCATGGCAACACCAAAAAGCCGCTCAAGCTGCTGCTTCCAAGTCGTTCCCGACCTCGCCACTGCACTCCTCCACCCACACAGACTAGCTGGGTGAGCCACGAGCATTGCCTGATCCGGTTTGGTCTTGCCGCTCGGCCCTCCCTCAACGAGTGCCTCTCCTCAGTCCCCTGCCCCTTGCCGCTGTTGCCAGCGCCACGCGTCACCCGGGCGCACGTGCGGCGCTCGCTCCAAAAAGCTGTCGTACGGACGGTGTCCTCACCGCCCGCCCTGCCTGGTGGCCAGCTTGACCAGCCAGTGCACCCACCGGTCGGTCATGCCTGCATGGGGAGGGGGCACGCGGCGACATAGGGGTACGCGTAACGCGCGAAGAAAAACCGTGCAAGGTGTCAGGGAATCACGCAGGGGATCGGGGCTCAGGCGAGAGCATTCTGTGACAATTTTGTGGCATGGGCCAAGCGTGCATGTGGAGGATGCAGGGGCGGCATGGGGCACAGCTGTGGTGTGTGGACGTCCACATGGCAACCCCCGCCCGGCCCTACGGTAGCTCCCCTCCCCTCCCGTGGCAACCCCTCCCCCGAGCCCCTGCCGCTCGCTCACGTGTGATGGCGAAGGCGCCTCCGATGACGGCGCACAGCCGCACGATGAAGTGCAGTAGCGAGGGCGGGCGCTCGTTGATGGTCATGACGATGGGCGACAGGTCGTAGTGCACGTCCACGGCGGGCGCGTAGTTGGGCTGCAGCGGCTGCGTGTACTCGGTCACAGAGTACTGGTGCGTCTCCGTGACGCCGCCTGTGTGTAGGGCAGCAGGTGCGGTGGGTTGGTGCAAGGGAAAAGGGGTCTGCGAGGTGTGGTTACGAGGTGGGGTCACGCCGCCGACATACTGCTCGCACATAAGGTTCCAAGTCAGCGAGGTGTGAACGTGCACTCGGTCACGGAGCACTGGTGCGTCTCGGCAAAGCCGCCTGCGGGTGCCACATGGTTGTGTGCGAGGGTTCGCAGGTCAGCGGAGTGCGGCAAGAGCGCTCGGTCACATGGCACTGGTGCGTCTCCGTCACGCAGCCTGCAGGGGCCATAGGGGCCATAGGCTCGAGGGTTGTGCACCGGGGTCAGCGAGGTGTGCGTGTACTAGGTCACAGACCACTGGTGGGCCCGTTTACAGGCCATCCACTTCCCGCACTACTCACCCAGCCTGCCGTAGTACTCTGTGGGCACCACCTTTAGGAAGTACTTGTAGCTGTGCGGGCGGCGGTCCACGATGCGCACGTAGCCGTCCAGCGGGTTGCTCTGGCCGGGGTAGTGCGGCCCGAAGCCCAGGTGCCGGATGATGTGGCTCATGTTGAGCACCTGGGGCAAAGTGGCATTTGGGGGCAGGGGTTTGTGTGACGGCGTACTGTGGGAGGCTTGTAGGTAATGAGGTTGGCTCATGGAGCATTTCGAGGTTTCAACGTGGGGTGCAGGGCGTTGTCATAAGCCGCGTTAAGGTGTTCTCAGGGAACGCGCGTGGGGCTTTTCAGCTCGAAACCAGGTGTTGATTAATGCCTCGCTTGGAGACCTGGGGCGCTGGGGTGCGTGCGCGGAGGAACGTGGGTTTCTGATGCGGAGGTTGGACGTGAGCAGGTGGAGTTAAGTTCACGCCGTGGGCGAAGCGCTCGTGCAACGCACCGACAGTCTGCCAGTGCCGCGCAGTTTGGTCCCACATGACAGCGTCACGGACCCCGACACGCTGGGGACCTCATACGCCACACCAACGGCACTAGGGCCTCTCATTGGGAGCCTAGACACACGCAGCGGACGCGCTGCTGGAGCTTTAGGCGTTGTGCTGCCTCCCTTGCCGTCCACACACAGCCTTGGGACACGGTGCCCCCCACCACCCGGCAGCTGCGGCGGCACCCGCACTACAGCCCCGCGTTGCCCTGCCTCGCGTCAAACGCCCTCTGCTCCCTTAGCACACCTTTTGCACGCACTGCGAACATGGGACCGTCGACACGGACCGACGGACGGCGAGGCTGACAACAGGGCCTGGCGGAACAGACCTCTGCACCCAGAGCTGCGCACCTTTGGTATGTGGTGTCCGCCCAGCAGCTGCGGCAGCATCTGGAACACCATGTTCTGATGCACGGACATGTGCAGGCGGCCCGCCACGCGCTTCACCTCCATGCTGCCGTACACGTGGCAGCCCTCGTGGTGGTCGGCCTCGTCCTCCATGTCCACCAGGTGCTGCGAGAGGGGGAGGGGGAAGGCGTGTCATCAATGAGTCGCGCGGGTGTCAACACCGCCCTGGCCCGCCTGGTCGCCTGAGTACCTACCGTTGCTTCCCCTGCCCCACCTGCATGGCCTCCTGTGTGTTGACCGACGCCAGTGCTCGCTACCCGTGCCCCCACACACCAGCACCAACACAGCCTGACCCCAGCGCAAGCGTCGATTGCACGAGTCACCCGCACGCTTGCGTTCCCGCGTTACACGAATCTAAGCGAGCTGTGCGGACGCTGGACTCAGCAGCGTCGCCGCCGTACCTGCTGCGCCCCGCACTTGCCCGCCGGCACTCCGACCTGCACCAACGCAGCGTAACACGCGCACCTGCATGGCCTCCTGTATGTTGACCGACACCAACTGCTCGCTGCCCGTGTCCATGATCTGCTGACTCTGAGGCGTGTGGTACTCGGCTCGGCCGATCTGCTGCCCCGTGGAATCCAGCCGCATCTTGTGGATCTGAGGTAGCAGGGAGAGGGAAGGAGGGGGCATGAGAGCCGCCACAATAAGCGACACGGGGAGCGACCGTGACCCAAGGTGGAGGGCAGCTTGCAGCATCACCCAGTATACTGCATATGACTACCGTAGTAGCTGGCCTCGCCCCATGCCCTGTTGGCAGCACACGCGCGTGCAGTTCCGCAACACCCAGCACAGCAGGCGGGGCGCCCCTGGTGGGACAAGGTGCGCACCAAGCATCCAGTGCAGCACGACCATGCGCGGAAGAGCACCTCTGCCGGCGCCATGCTATGCCACCCGTGCCAACACGCCGCCGTGCACCACACGCCCAGCAAGGCACCCGTGCATGGTGACTACATGGGGGCCGTGTGCCCCACTGCCCCTGCTCCTCTGGGCTGCCTACAGGCGCTCCTTAAGCACCCACATAGACGCGAGCCGTGTGACTGCAGCTGCAGCGGAACATCGCCATCCCCTTTACGCCCTCCAGCTGCACGCCCTGCTGGTCCCCTCCTGTGCCAAGCCTGCCTCACCCGTTCATGAGTAGCCCGGCATGGGGGTTGTGGTTTGCGACCTGCCTGCATGTGGCGTGGATGGCCCCGTCCCGACCAACCCCGACTATCTGTCCATGCACGGTGTGGCAGGTGCGCGTTGCGACCTGCCTGCATGTGGTGCGCGAACGAGGCGTCGTTCTCCGCCGTGCCGCTGATGTCCAGCACGTCGATGGACAGCACTGCAGTAGGAGTGGGAGGATTTGTGACCAGTAGGAAGGGGAGGTACAAATGAACACGCCTTAGGTGTTCGACGGAGGGCGTCTCTGGTAGGGTATTGCATTTCATGCAATTCGTAGGCATTGCATTGCGCCAACGAGGCACACCCCGAAGCCAAACATACTGTCCCACCCGTCCTGCTGCTCGGCACGGATCATGCACCGTGGGAGGTTCTAGTACCCACTGGCTAGCGGTATTTGTGACTGCGCTTGGTAGCTCGCCAGGGGGATACCAACGTCTTGTGCGAAGGCGAGTTGGACGGCACTCGTGTTTGCAGCATGCATGCCGCGGGGCCATGTGCTGGACGCAATCCTGTCCTGCGCTGCCCAGGTTTCCTGGCCCTATCCCCCAGCCCAGGGCCAGCGTCATGTCTCCAAGAAGCGCCACCCGGCTACCATGGACACGATGTGGCAAAACCCCTGTGCCTCCCGTGTCTGGTACGGGTACCAGTACCAGTTCCGCTGGGAGCCAGGTGTAGCCCTACCCTGCCCAGGTGTCCTGTTACGCCTGGCGTCCAACGGCACCCTGTCATCCCACCTACCCGCGCGGTCTTGCCTTTTGCGGCAGCCCACCTACCCGCGCAAGGCACCGAGGGGAAGACCAGGTCCAAGCTGATGCGCAGGGAGTGGCGCCGAGCAAGGTCAACAGACATCTGCGTAGCGGTGGAATGGGGAGGTGAGCAAGGCATCTGGTGGGCACTGCAGCGTGTTGGCATGTAGGCAACATGGAGTGTTGGTGCACGTCGATGCGCAGGAGGCGGCGATATCGTATGCCGGCATTGAGGACACGTGCCTGCCACCGGGCAAGTGGGAGACCCGTTGCCAGCTGGCGGGCATGAGATCCGCTGGCAAGTGACGAGAGCTTCTGACCCCTTACTTGGTACGCAGGCGCACTGAACTGGACCTCCCACCTTCGTCTCTCTATGCAGTTGGTAAAAGGTGCCCAGTTCATGGACGAAGAGTACCGTTGCCAGCAGGATGCCGCACATGGTAACTGAAGCAACGGAGCAGACGATGTTATGAAGTGAGACTGTCCGCGGCTGCTTCGCAAGTAGCTCGGTTCTGGCCCTTTACACACCTAGGGCGCCATGGATGGTCTGCTGCATAAGGTGCGCTTCTGGCTTGACATAAGCACTAAAAGAGCTAAGCCTTAGTTTAGTCATCCTGTCGCCGAGTGATCAGTGCGCAAGTCTGGGCTCGGCCAAACGGATGATCGACTGCCAGGTCGTGTCCCAAGGGCGTGGGCACAGGGTTAACAAAATATTATGCACTCAATTCATGGGTTATTTGTAATATGGTCTCGCTTGGCCGTTGCTATTAGTGGAGTGGAGCCATTCTCAGCGGTGCTGTAGGACCCTTTCCTGGTTTGTACAAGATATAGGTGTCAGTTTATCAAATAAGTTGGGTTAGGCTTTCCTAGCTAGGGCTGGAAAATTGTGTGCATGGGCGTCGGTACCTCAATGCGCCCTCTATTTTCGCGCACGTGCTCAGTTGTATAGGTTGACGGGCTCGTGGAGGAGCACAGAACTTGTTTGGAACTTGTGAATTATACCACCGTGTAGGTCCGGAGGAAAGCCGCTTTACGAATGCAGGCGCTAAAGGGGCAGGTCGGCCGACAGGCCGTTCGGCCTGTGAACCAGCGCAATGCTATGTTTCGCCCCCCCATGGTCGTGGGCACCTCGGCGGAGCTCGGGCTGAAGCCGGTGGCGCCAGGGACAGGGTCACGTGGGGTGCCGACGACGGTGTGCCAGGCGGCCACCGCCGCGGGCTCCTCGCCCCTGCCCTGGCAGGCAGCCATGTCTGAGATTAAGAAGCGGCGGGACCTGAACACCATCATGATTATTGGTGCCGGCCCCATCGTTATCGGCCAGGTAGAGCGCATGGACAGGGTCAAATCGTGGCCGCCTTCATTTTTTGCCTCCAAAACTCACATAACACCATGGGCGCAGGCGTGCGAGTTCGACTACTCGGGCACCCAAGCTTGCAAGTCTCTCAAGTGAGTTCTTTCTCGTCGGCGCTTGCTTGCGGAACGCCGCCCCGGCTCGATCACAAGGGTTTGCGGTGTGTGAACGCAGGAAGGAGGGTTACCGCGTCGTGCTCCTGAACTCCAACCCGGTAAGTGGTGTCTATGAAATTGGACCACGTCTCAGTACGTCGCGAGGCCCTGGTCGACGGCAAGGGTTTCGCATGCCAAACTTCACCAACCCTCCTTTTTCCCTTTAGGCTACCATCATGACGGACCCTGGCATGGCCGACCGCACGTACGTTGGTCCAATGACCCCAGAGCTGGTGGAGCAAATCCTCGCGAAGGTGGGCAAAGCGGCGCTCCATCGGCATGTCGGGGTGCACGCCGCAGCCCTAGTTACCCTCGTCCCCCACCACTGCTATGCAGGAGCGGCCCGACGCTATCCTGCCAACTATGGGCGGTCAGACTGGCCTGAACCTGGCCAAGACCCTGTCAGAGGTAAGAGCTCTGTGTTTGTGCGTGCTGCCGTGCCGCTCTGCAGGCGCTGCGCCATGGGGTGCCCGTAGCTGGCCTTCCGGTGGCCTAAGGCGCCCCCAAAGAGCATTAATAGGCGAAGGAAAACTCGTGTGGGGCTCAGCAGCCTGCAGGCATCTGCACGCTTGCCAGGGGACGCTGCTGCGATGCTGTCGCCAGCTCCGCCGCAGCAGGAGGGAGATGGAAGCTATGCACGTCCGGACAGCCGTGGTGGCAGGCCTGCAGCGGTAGCAGCAGCACTCGCAGCGGTTGAATCCGAAAGTACGGCCAGTCTTCCAGTCCTGCAGTCCAGTACAGCCTGTACAGCCGGTCCGATGGAGCCGGCCTTTCGGGCGAAACCTACTACAGTCCTACTACAACCGCACACCCCCTGGGCCGCGCCCGTGGGTGCTGGCAGTGTGTGCAGCACTCTCATCATCTGGACTGGCGACGTTTTATATAACTGCACGTGTAGTAGGTTCAGGAGCCCTCCTGGCGGGAAGTACCGGTATTCAGTTGAAGCTGTTTGCACTGGTGAAGCCGCACCAGTCCAGGCCCGATACGCGGTACCCGGTGCACACTCCGCTACGATATCATGGGAAGCCCGCTCTGGACCCCGCCCAGTGCACTGGCCTTCCTAGCCATCCTCGACATGCAGTCTCCGTGCCCTCCGCACACTCTGCGCTTACCGCTTTCCCATAACACTCCTGACCATTCCTCTGCCTCAGCGACAAGCCATTTCTCCTGCACCTGGCTACGTTATCTTTCTGTTCCTCGCCCATGCTGCCCTTTCGTTCGTTCCACACACCCCTGATCCCCCAATACTCCATACCCCTAACCGTCCCCGCCCTCCCTGTGGCCCCTCACCCTACCCCAGCGCGGCATCCTGGCCAAGTACAACATCGAGCTGATTGGCGCCAAGCTGCCCTCCATCGACCGCGCGGAGGACCGCGAGCTGTTCAAGCAGTCCATGTCGCGCATCGGCCTCAAGTGCGCCAAGAGCGGTGCGTGCGGTTCTCACAGTTTTCCGTACAGTGGAGGGCGGGGCCGTCGGGGCATGTGCGCAGCGCACAGATGTAGCCCTTCGCCCCTTTTGCGTGACATGGGGCCATGCCCAGCCACTTGCAGCAGCCCAAGCGATGCCCAGCCACGCTGGCATCCCTGATTTCGGTCTGCTGGCCAACGGAAATCCAAACGCTAATGTCGAAAAATGCACCATGCGCCCCACAGCCACCGCCACCACCCTGGAGGAGGCCCTGACCATCGCCGCCGATATCGGCAAGTACCCTATCATCATCCGCCCCGCCTTCACGCTGGGAGGCACCGGCGGCGGCATTGCCTACAACATTGACGAGCTCAAGGAGATCGTGTCGGGCGGCCTGCAGGCGTCCATGACCAGCCAGGTGCGTGTAGGACGAAGCCATGCAAAGGTTGTACAGGCGTCCGGGGGTTGAGTACCGGGCCGCGCAAAGCTGCCGTACAGGGCCATGGAGAGGTGTGCTGTGACACCTCTCAGACGCTGCACTTGCACCTGAAGACACCGTCATGCGCCACCACCTTTCGCCATGTCATGTCTGCTTACTCCCCCATATCGCGCTGTCCCTCCCCCTGGCAGGTGCTGGTGGAGCAGTCGCTGCTGGGCTGGAAGGAGTTCGAGCTGGAGGTGGGTTAACTTGGGTGGGGGGCACAATGCGAATGGCGAGAGCGACGTGGGTGGGAGCACATGAACCTGACCCACTTCGGCGGGGCTAGGGAGGCATACTGTCCGGTAGGGGCCATATCAAGCCGGCCGAGATTGGGCGGTGTTGGACATGAGCTCACAGGGGGTTACAAGAAGTAAAGGAAGTGGGGCCTTGTCGCTCGGCCAGAGACGGCACCCATGGCAAAGGGTAAGGCAAGCAGACGCTAAATCCAGGCAAGGACATGCTGCAGAGCTGGCTGTATGTTGTCACCTGAGTGCATGTGCGTTTCCACACCGCCTGTTACCCTGGTACACGAACAGGTGATGCGCGACCTGAACGACAACGTGGTGATCGTGTGCTCCATCGAGAACGTGGACCCCATGGGCGTGCACACCGGTGCGTGGGGTGTGCGTTCAGGGTGTGCAGGGGTGTGCGATCTGTCGTACGGCGCCAGTGGTACCTCCAGTTGAACGGAGGGGAGGAGCGCATGGGTAGCACGAACTGGCGCGCATGCCGTTACAGCTGCCGGTCGGTTGCTTGGGTGAAGGGTTACCGGTAGTAGCCTAGCTGGCAGGGAGGAGGAGGCAGTCAGGCCTACAGGAACCTGTCCAGGGTTGCTGCGGGCAGCTGTTGCCTAGCGAGCTAGCTTCTGGGAAGTTCCGCATGCATAGCAAGACGGAGGATACTTCAAGGCGGCAGAACGAGGCGCATCTAAGCCGCAAGCGGCGAGAGCAGCGGCAACAAGGGGTGCAGTGGGGGAGGCGGGCGCAGGGCATGGCCGCAAGAGGGGCAGGACTACGGCGCTGCCAACAAAGCCACTTGGAGCCATCAGATAGCGCACTCACGAGTCCCAGAACCCACGGCTGATTGCAGTGGCCTGCTAAGGAAGCTTTGAGCTCACTGTGCGGCACCTCGGCAACAAGTCAATTCAAGGCTCTGCGTTCTGATGTGGGGCGAGTGGCGACCCCTAAACCGACCACTACATACCAGCCTAATGACCTACACCTGCAGCCCGTTGCCGCAGCCCCACACCTATGCGCAAGTCCCGCTCCCGCGCCTTGACCTAAACCGCACCTTGCTTCTGCCCCCCGCACAGGCGACTCCATCACGGTGGCCCCCTCCCAGACGCTTACGGACAAGGAGCTGCAGCGGCTGCGTGACGCCTCCATCGCAATCATCCGCGAGATGGGCGTGGAGTGCGGGGGCAGCAACGTGCAGATGGCCGTCAACCCGGACGTGAGTCTGGGACGCCGGGGATGCAGGGGACACCTGCGGGATTATCACACGGGCATGGGGAAAAGCTGGCGAAAAGAAAATGCGGTGCAGGGCGCACGACTGTGTATTGCGGCTTGGGTTGGGGAAGTTGTCGGGTCAGGCCGTTGAAGGAAGGAGTGGAGCAGCGCCGGCGCGGCCAGGAAGCAGCCGAGGACCTGGCCTAGTAGGTCGGCCCAGGAATGGGGCCGGGCACTGAAGTGAAGGAAGGGGCCGGGAGGTGTCGCGTTAAGCAGGCGGTGGGACCGGGGAAGGCAAGGCGGATGAAAGGCACCGGCAGACGCGGCGATGGGATGAGAGCGGGGTCGAAGTGCGGTAATGGGGGCACCGAGGGAGCAGAGACGCCAGCCTGTGATTCGGTGGCTTGCAAGCAGAGCAGGAGAGGAACAGGGACCGGCAATGACGTGTTGGCCGGGGCACATCGTGACCCTCGTCGACCGTGGCAGACGGCTGGCAGCGCCAGTAAACGGGATGCCGGTTCGGCGAGACTGAGCCGTGACGACTGCAGGGCTTCACGTGGATTGTGAGTGCCATATCCAGGCCACGCAGTTCTTGAGCTTGTCCCCACATGCTTCCCTGCGCAGGACGGCGAGATGGTCATCATTGAGATGAACCCCCGCGTGAGCCGCTCGTCCGCCCTGGCGTCCAAGGTGGGTCCCAAAGGGGGGAATGAGGAAAAGGGAGCGGCCATGGGATTTAATGGGAAGGTCCTACGGCGACGAGAAGCATGCTCCTTGAGGTGCTGGTGGTGGTGTTCCGGTGGGGATGTTGAGCTGACAGCAAGCTGGGAGGACGTCAGCGTCGTGGGGGCACAGGGCAACAAAAGGCTCCCGGCTGGGGCGCAAGAATCTGCGTTGCCGGACAGTGATAGGAACACGGGCTATCAGGAAGGAGTGTCCAGACAGAGCGCTGGAGGAACCGCTTGTCAGGCAGTGCAGTTTGCGGCCGTGGTTGCCAGCACGCACACTCTCACAGCTACCTGGTACGGCCAGGGAAGTGCTCCGGGCCGGTACCTTACAGGAAACCCAAATGTCCGCGTGCCCTCGCTTGTGCACAGGCCACCGGCTTCCCCATCGCCAAGATGGCTGCCAAGCTGGCTGTGGGCTACACCCTGGACCAGGTGAGGGGGCATGATGGGTGGAGGAGTTTCGATGTCTTGCGTGGGGGCGGGCGGGTCGGGTCGGGGGGAGCTGGGGGCGATTAAAGGAACGGGAGTGATGGCCAGGGATGAGAGGGGTATGCAAGGGGCTGGAAGTGGGATGGGCGCGGGGAGCCGAGCCTTGGGGATCACGCCTGGGGGTTCATCCGCCGCGGGGTGCTAAATACGGTACGACACATGAGGGCGGGGCTGCCTGCACACCAAAAGGCGGGCGCACGCGGGGGCGGCCGCGGCATGGGCCCATGGTCCTTGAGTCCATGAACGCGGCGCACCAGCGGAATGGGTGTATCCTGGCGGAGGGAGTCTGGCAAGCGGCCACATACGGTGGAGCGGACAGTGTTTGCCAGTCCTAACCGCCAACCGCCCCCGCTGCCCGCCCGCAGATCGCCAACGACATCACGCTCAAGACGCCCGCCTCGTTCGAGCCCTCGATCGACTACGTGGTCACCAAGGTGCCCCGCTTCGCCTTCGAGAAGTTCCCGGGTGAGGCGAGGAGCGCGGGGCGCGGGGAGGGACGGGCGTTGCATGCGCGGGTTGGCGTTGTGGATAGCCCGTGGCCTCCGGATGCGTAATTTGCAAAGGCTGCTTCAGCCTGGGCCTGCAACACGATGTGCATGAAGAGTCCACCTACCCACCTCAGCCTCAATCTCAACCTTGAACACACAACCACGTGCACGCTCCGCAGGCTCCAAGGCCGAGCTGACGACCATGATGAAGAGCGTGGGCGAGACCATGGCCATGGGCCGCACGTGGCAGGAGAGCGTGCAGAAGGCGCTGCGCGGCATGGAGACCGGCCTGGACGGATGGGGCCTGCCCAAGGTGAGCGGGGGATTCCACTCAGCACATCTACAAACGCTTACAACAAGCTATCCCAGTAACAGACTTGGAAGGGGACGGGAGTAACAGGAAAGGTTACTTGGACTCTGGCGCATGTCCACTGGAGGGCAGGAGCCGGGCGGGGGCCGGAGCAGGAAGACAGCAAGAGGGCCTGCCGGCGCGGCTCGCAATGGCAGAGGCGGTGGGCGTGGTGCGGGCGGCGGCAGCAGCCCGTAGGAGCATCAACGCGAGGAGGGCGTCGTTGGAGGCGGCGCAGGAGCAGCAGCTGAAGCCGACACAGCAGCAGCAAAGGGAGGGAGCGAGCGGGCCGGCGGCGAGCCACCCCTGTCTGGCTCCCAGGTTTGCGTACTGTACCTACGCGAATAGGATTCCGACGTTTCCTTGACGTTTCTTTCGCCCCACGTGCCCCCCCCCTGCCAGGGCTACAAGCGGCTGCCCAAGGACCAGCTGCTGTACAAGATGCGCGTGCCCAACCCCGACCGCATCTGGGTCATGTTCCAGGTGCGGTGGGTGCTGCGGTGTGGAGCGGTGTTGGGGGAAGGCGTGGCCGTCAGCGGGTGTGCAGGTGTAACCCTGCCGCACCTCAGGCAGCCATAGCTGTTGGACTGTCCTTCACGGCCGTTTTCCCTGCCGCAGCTGGCGCAGTCGCTGGCTCCCTTGCTTCTCCACGGACTCAACTTGTATACCTCCTTGCTGAGGCAACATTCTTCCCGTGCTCGCTTTCCCGGTGCTCATCAACACAGGCCATGGAGGAGGGCCTGTCCAACGAAGACCTGTTCGAGCTCACCAAGATCGACCCCTGGTGGCTGGCGCAGCTGCGTGAGCTGTTCGACATCACCAACTGGCTCAAGGCCAGGCAGCTGACGGTAGGTGCCCAACTTACATGGCCTTGGAGCTACTTCCTACCCAATACTTCCTTCTGTTGGCCTGCCGTGCTTATGACTCAAGGCCTGGAAGGTGACGCTAGGTGCCGGGCAGGGAGGGTCCTTGCGAAAGAGGAGCTGCCTGACATGTCAAAAGGGTCTCAGGCCCGTCTGCCGTGTTGCGGATGCGGTGCGGGTTGCAGGCATAGTAAGCCTGAGACAGATGTAGGCAAACAGGGTTGGGAGACAGGGTGCAGCATAGCGAGGCAGGCAGATGGCATGTCGGTGGATATGATCGCTGGCGTGATCGTTGATACCGGTGCTGTATCGTTGGGATACGTAGCTGAAGTAGAAAGGCCCGTCTGCCGTGTGTAACGCGCAACTGTGTTTGGCGTGATGTGGCACCCGTCGCAGGACATCACCTCGGAGGAGATGTCGTGGGTGAAGCAGAAGGGCTTCAGCGACGCGCAGATCGCGCGCTACACCGGTGAGCGCGCAGGCTGGGGGGATGTCCGCACCGTAATGGATCGGGTCGGCTACGGGGCAGCGGGGCCACGTATGGGGCCTGACGGCACAGCCTCGCGGGCACGTGCTTGCCCCAGCCCTTCCCTATCCCCCAGACCCAAAGCAATCCATACTTCGTGTATTGTGCTGTAACCACACTTGGAGATTGAAACTGGTACTGTATTGACGTGTGTGAAACGTGTCCCTCTGCTTGACCCCAACGCCTAGGCTCGGCCATGATGGACGTGCGCGCGCACCGCAAGCAGCTGGGCGTGGTGCCCTCCTTCAAGCGCGTGGACACGTGCGCCGCGGAGTTCGAGGCCGACACGCCGTACATGTACAGGTGGGCGCACGTGCCAGTGCCGTACAGGAGATGCCGTATGGCAGTCGGACTTGGCGGTTCGCCCGCATGCGCTGCGATGCTGGTGCTTGGGGAAGGCTTGCACCCTGGGCTCGGATGCGGTGGGCCTTCTAAGGTCACACTGTCTAAGGCTCACCATGCCTGCATCCCGCACCGCATCCGCTACACGGCCACACGGGCGCTGCGGCGCAGAAGGGGGCGCGCCACGTCCTTCTGCTTGGCAGCGACGGGACGTGAGAAGCACATGCACATCTCCGGGGGTTTCAGGCTGACCCTGGATTTCCCTGGACAACCTCCCTCGTCCCACCCGCAGCACGTACGACGGCAACTGCGAGTGCGCGCCCACCACCGGCCGCAAGGTGCTCATCCTGGGCGGCGGGCCCAACCGCATCGGCCAGGGCATCGAGTTCGACTACTGCTGCTGCCACGCCTCCTTCTCGCTCAGGTGCGGAGGCAAACAGGGGGTACATAGGACTAGTAAAGCCCAAAGGGGGTGCCGGTCGCTACGGCACAAAGTAACCGACTTCAGCATTCTGCCTTCAGCATTCTGCCACACGGCCGCTACATACAAGCGTACGGCTTTTGCTTGGTTTAGCCAGCTGGGTGGCCACAGGTGGTGCAGAGCTACCTCCGCAAGATTTCTTTCAAGCCCCTCACGCGCTGCTCCCTTCTCTCCTTGCATACCCACAGGAAGCAGGGCTTCGAGACCCTGATGATGAACTGCAACCCCGAGACGGTGTCGACCGACTACGACACCTCCACCCGCCTCTACTTCGAGCCCATCACCGGTGGGTCGCTGCAACACCGCCAATGGCTGGACCATCTGTAGCAAGTCGCCTGCAATACCACCCGTCACAAGGTCCTGGCACAACCTGCGCCCTGCTCATTACCTTGTCCCCTTCACGCGCCCTCTCGTACACCACACCCCCTGACGCTTTCCTCGCGTCCAACGCGTACCCCTTGACACGCAGTCGAGGACGTGCTCAACGTGATCGAGGCGGAGCGGCCCGAGGGCGTCATCGTGCAGTTCGGCGGCCAGACGCCGCTCAAGATCGCCATGGACCTGGACCGCGCGCTCAAGGCCAACCCCATCCCCGCCGCCTCGGGTGAGCACACGGTCATAGCATGCATGGTGCGGCTGAGCAGCCGCAACACACAGCGTGTAAGGCAAGGGCTGGCCTCCGCGCCTTATCCCACCTCCCCGGCAAGGCCCGGCTACCTCACTGCTCAACCAGGACTGCTCCGTGTCCCTTGTTCCTTGTCCTTCCCTTGTACGAAGCCAACCAATCATGCCTCTTCCTGTCTTCTTTTCCACCCCCCAGGCAACGGCAACGTGCGCATCTGGGGCACCTCGCCCGAGTCGATCGACATTGCGGAGGACCGCGACCGCTGGATGGAGCTGCTCACCAAGCTGAACATCCGTCAGCCGGCCGGCGGCAGCGCGCGGTGAGTAGAGAACGGGCGGCACGTGGCACGTGGTGGATGGCAACAGCACTGGGGCCTCGCACGGCGGTCTGCCAGTAGTCCACGCCCGGGGCAACAAGTACTCGTTAGACCTGCCTTGGGAAGTAGTGGCAGTTGCCTTGACCCTCGTTGCTGGACCGAGTGGACCTTGGCCAAGTGCTGGGTCGGCGCATTGACTTACTATTGTTGTTGCTGTTGTCGATTGCAGCTCCGAGGAGGAGGCGTTCGACAAGGCCAACAAGTTGGGCTACCCCGTCATGATCCGCCCCAGCTACGTGCTGGGCGGCCGCGCCATGGAGATCCTCTACTCCAACGAGGACCTCAAGCGGTGAGCCGCCCTTCAGATCTTGCGTAGATCGTGCCGATTAGCATGTGCACGAGTATCATCTCAACCGCTGCGACTCATGCTGAGGGCCGAGGCCGGCCTCACAGACATGGATGGGATAAGAGTCTTGCTGTATGCGTGTGTAAGCTGGTTGCTTCCCTGGCCCGTTGTGCACCTGTCGGCAGGTACGTGACGTTCGCTGTGGAGGTGGACCCCGAGAGGCCCGTGCTGATCGACAAGTACCTGGACCGCGCCATCGAGCTGGATGTGGACGCGCTGTGCGACGTCAACGTAAGGGCGGTTGTCCCGTGGTTTGTGTGGAAGTTGCTGTTTGGCAGTCGGCGGGGGCTTGTAGTCTTTGCTGCCGCCGGCTGCGGGTTTGCTAACCAGCACGATACGCTCATTTACGCCCATAGCGCACGGTATACTAGCATACTGAGCAGCACACTTTCCCACTACTACACTATGCGCTGGGTGCTGATGAGGCGCGCCTTCCTCCCTGACTGATCTCTTCCCGCAGGGCAACGTGGTGATTGCGGGCATCATGGAGCACATCGAGCAGGCGGGCATCCACTCGGGCGACTCGGCCTGCTCGCTGCCCACGCAGTCCATCCCCGAGAAGGTGCTCGACCAGATCAGGTGCGGGCTAAAGCCTTTCACAAACGCGCGTGTGTGCGTTCTTGAGGAGTGAACACGTGGCGCGACGCACAGCCCTGGACCCCCGCCTGCCGTACTCTGCAGCCGCTGTCTTACGCCACGCTTGCGCGTTGTGCAAACATACTTTCGCGCCGCCGTGCCGCCCGGGGAGTAGTGTGCGCTGGGTACTGGTTATGGCGCATGGTTCCAACTGCCGTACGGTGTCGTACAACGGCCCTTCGCAGGGAGTGGACGGTGGCTGTGGCCAAGGAGCTCAACGTGGTGGGCCTCATCAACATCCAGTTCGCCATCCAGGACGACGTCCCCTACATCATCGAGGCCAACCCCCGCGCCTCGCGGTGAGTACCTCCCACCACCTCCCACGGTTTCTCGCGTTTTACGCGTACCTCCCCTCCTGCTAGTTCCCACACAACGCCTTCAACTCTGGCCCAATCATAGCTGCATCCCCAGAGGTGGCTACGAACGGTTGCGTGAGCACGCCCTGGTGCCGCAAGGCATGTTGGCAATGGAGAGAGTGCTTACCCCTTGCTCACCCCTGCCCCTTGCGGTTACTCCTCTTGCCCCGCAGCACGGTTCCCTTCGTGGCCAAGGCCGTGGGCCACCCCATCGCCAAGTACGCCTCGCTGCTCATGAGCGGTGAGCAAAGAGGGCGTGGCGGGGGGAACGAGCAGAGCACAGCAGAGATGCAGCTGCGGGCGCTGCCCTGCGTCGCGCGCGCCGCTGGGCAGTCGTGCAGGCTTTTATGCGCCCCACAACGTGCCAACTGCAATGTGCACACAGGATATCGTAAGTCCGTAACCAACCGCTGTCCGTCCCCTGCACCCCACGTGACGTATGCATGTTATCCCCAACAGGCAAGACGCTGCAGGAGATTGGGTTCACGGAGGAGCCCAAGCCCGGCCACGTGGCGGTCAAGGAGGTGGTGCTGCCCTTCAACAAGTTCCCAGGTGGGGGGCAGCGCCACGAGAGCCACGAGAGAAATGGGGATTAGCCTTGGTATGAGTGAGGCACGTGTCATACAACCATGCCGAATCACAGACCTGACGCTCGACCTTGCACATGGTCCCAACCGTGCCTTCATGTAGCGAAACCCAGCACTTTAACATGCCGCCCTGCGTCGCGGTGGCGGAACTGTCGTTGCCCGCCCCTCCATGTTCTCCATAACCGTACTCCGTATGTCTCCCTTTCCGCCCCAGGTGCCGACACGCTGCTGGGCCCCGAGATGCGCTCCACCGGCGAGGTGATGGGCATCGACAAGGAGTTCGCGTCGGCGTTCGCCAAGGCGCAGATCGCCGCTGGGCAACGCCTGCCCAAGACCGGCAAGGTGCGCAGCAACGCGGGGCAGTTGCAGCCGTTACCGTGAGACAGCAGTAGGAAGAGACTTGCCGGGTACCTTTACCGGCGCATGGCATACCGGTGTATCAGATACACGTCCACAGCAGTCTTTGAAGCATTTGTCCGGTACAACCGACATGTTCTGACCCCGTCGTGCTCGCCTCCACACGCCTGCTCCACCAGGTGTTCATCTCGATGGCCGACAAGTACAAGCCGGACATCATCTCGGTGGCGCGGGACCTGGGCAACCTGGGCTTCGGCCTCGTGTCCACAAGTGAGTGCACCGGCCCCCGGGCGTCTGGCCTTGTCTCAATGCCGGAAGGGTCAGCCTGCGCTGTAGCTTGTTGTAACAGTGATCCTGTTGAGCCTGAGTGTGTGCCGAAGTACTTGGGGAAGATCAAGCAGTCAGTGACGCTCTGCATCCCACTCACCTACGCCGACTTGCACTCCCCCTCCCTGCCCCGCAGCCGGTACCGCCCAGGCACTGCGCGCCGCCGGCGTGCCGTGCGAGTCCGTGCTCAAGATCCAGGAGGGCCGGCCCAACCCCGCCGACCTGATGAAGAACGGCGAGATCTCGCTGGTGCTCATGACCAGCACGTGAGTACACGGCAGTGCAGAGCTGGCGGTCAGCACCCATCCCCCTCCTTCCTGCTGTGAGCTCGCGGCCTGTCATGCCACGATAAGGTTGTCGCGCAAGCTGGCACCAGCGGAGTTCAATACCGTAGGCCCTCCCTGGACGCGGTTGCACGTTGAATCACTTGCTTTCCCCCTGAACCGCACTTCACCCGCCTGCGCTTGTCCCAAGGCCCTTCCCACGGAAAAACGCTCATTCCACCTTAACCTCCCTTGTTCCTTGTCAATCTTTCCTTCCACAGCGGCGACGAGGCCGACCTGCGCGACGGCAAGGAGCTGCGCCGCCTGGCGCTGCAGCTGTCCATCCCCACCGTCACCACGGTGGCGGGAGCCAAGGCCACCACCGCCGCGCTGCGGGCCATGCGCGCAGGGCCGCTGGTGCAGATCCCGCTGCAGGTGGGGCGGGGCTGGTTGCGTACATGAGGCGAAAGGGGCGCTAAAGTTTGGTTCCAAGGGGGCTGTGGGTCCGGAGTGTCAAGGGCATCAGCCGGGGGGGGGGGTACAAGGGCAAGGAGATGGCTTGGGTGCCTGAGTGCAAGTTTCAAGGACAAGGTTGGCGCCTGGTGCTTGGCTGCGGCACTTGGTCTGCAGCCCGCTCACCATGGCTAATGTTTCATTGCTCTGGCCGTGCCCCCTCTCCGTGCAGGACTTCTTCCCCGACTACAAGGACGACTCCCTGGAGCTCATGCTCAAGTAAAGCAGCTGCGGGAAGCTGCGGGAAGCTGCGGGAAGCTGCCTCGAGCTGCCGGGAACTGGGGGAAAGCTGCTACGGGCGCTCCGTCGCACTCCGGTGGCGGAGCAGGGGCTTGATGTTGTCTGCGGCGCTTGTGTATTAGGAGTAAGGAGGTGGTGGCACCGCGTCTGGGGACAGGCCCGGGCGTTGGCGCCGCGTGCTGTGCAGCACTGTAGGGGGTGGTTGTACGTGGGTTGGGTCAGTGCATGGGATCTTTGACTGGCTGTGGATTGTGGTACATGGCGCATGTGGGCGGGGGCGTGGGGTCCGCAGCGTCAGGGAGGGGCAGCGTTGGTGCGCAGCGATTCGGGGAAAAGCTATTAGGTTCCCTGGCTGTGCGAGCGTGCAGGGTGTTCCGCGAGGTGCGTGACGCGTTGGCTGTGACCTTGTATGGTGCTTACGGCGCAGTATTTGATGTGCGCAGCGCGGGTGCGACGTGCGGTTGTGCAGGAGAGGAGGTGCAAGACCTTTTGACGTGACATAGATCAAGACAAAGCATGTTACCAGGAGTGCGCGCTTGGTGCTTTGTGCAAATGCAAGGACAAGGGTTGTACGGCAGAGAGGGGGGCGATTGCCATCATCCTTCCGGCCTGGTGTACGATAGACTCCGCACGCGCGGAGTAGCAACTTCGGCCCGGTGCGGCAAATAGTTGAGGTTGCGCCCAGTCGTTGGCTGGTGATGCGATTGGTGAGAGGGCTTGGTCTCGCTGGGCCACCTAGCGCATGGCGTGGTGCGGTGGTGGTTCCCCTGCGCTGGAAGCATAACTGACATCCAGGCGCGATGCGCCTCCTTATTTTCGGCGGGACCGCTTCTCCTGTAAGGCACCCGCTCTGATGCACGCCGAGATCGACCGGGGCCACTGAACCTGTGGTCAATTGTTGACAAGGATGGTCACCTAGGGTCATGGTGGTGCCAGATGTCAGGGCCGCAGCTACTTCGTCCCGTTGCAACTGACTGTACACCAACACACCGTACGTCCCATGGTTGTGCTGGCGTTGCGGAACCCGAATAACACGTTTACCTAAACCTTGCTCTTGCCACCGCCACCGGCGATGTCGAGAGACGGGGTGTTATCAGGGTCACTCACCGCCTCGCGGCCGCCACGGCACCGCCCAACAGCAGCGGCCTCTTGACCGCGGCAGGCGTGCGGTGGCAGCAGTGACCTGCTGCAGCTAGGAAAAACAGGGTCAGGCGACCTGGAGGTCTATTTCAAGTGCCAACGCGTTCTTACCCGTCGCACACACATGGTGTCATAGAACATGCTTGCTAAGATGCTCACGTGTCCACGCAACTGCATTGCTACGCATGGTGACATTGCAGCATGCAGCAGCACGCTTCATGGCCTTTGCTACTGAATCTGAGGCTGTGGAGGCTGTCGACGTGGCAGCGAGGGCATGACGACTGAGATGTGTGCCCTGCGCCGGCGGCCGCGGCGGGCTACTTCGGCCCATCAGTCCACAGATAGAGCTGAGCGGCCGAGGTACGGAACGGGTTGGGACTGCATGACTTGGGGCCAGAGGCCACGAGGGGCTTACTTGTACCGGTTTTCTTTACTACGCGTGCAAGTCAACATGGCAGTGATTCACATGTTGAGCCCGAGGGCTTGAGAATACGTTGAAGCAGGAGCTCAGTCTGCCCCCACACTGGTTGCCCTGCGCACGCTCTGCTGTTGCCGCACTGCACCGCGCCGTGCAACGGCTGCACCGCCCTAACCAGGCAGTGCACCTGCTACCATACTCACACAACAGAGGTCGGACGCCAACGGCAAACCACTTCCTTCTGTTGAGTCCTAATGCAATGACCTGTCAGCAACCGCGTGCGTGTGTGGACAGTCCTTTTGGGCTTATATGGATAAGCGCATAGACCAACAAAGACCAGACCTCCTTGTTGCTATCGGTATGCGCGTCACCACTCCCAGGCAGCCCCACCACCACCTGACCTCACATCAACTCCATTGCGACATACAATCAACTGGCACACATAAATCAACGGTACGCTAAAATACGCAAGCGCTCCAATTGCGCTTTGAGCAGATGCTCCTACACCACATGCTACGACACAAAGCGCCCCAATTGCGCGTTGCTTGATGCAGCCCCACAATCCATGGTACTCCGAGCTGCTAGGGTATCCTTGTACACTACCATGCTGATTATAACCTAGCCGGCCCGCACCCACCGTCCCCGTTGCCGTCTGCGTGGGTGTCACTGCCATCCCGTGGATAAGGAAAACGCCATGCATAAGACACCAACCTACACTCAAGTAAACCAAACCCAGCGCCAACAGCTGCCTACACCATGCAAACCGACACAACCGCCGGCTCGTCCCGCAGCGCTTCCAAGGTGCCATTGTCGTACCACACAACCGTCTTGCCGCCGCCCGCCTTGGCCGCCACGGGTCCGTACCACACGGGCACGTGCCTTGCCGTACGGCCCGATCCATCATAACGATTGCCACCATCATTGCTGCTGCGCATGGCAGCGTTGCTGGCGGGAACGGCTGTGGCCCCTCCTCCGCCACCGCCTCCGGGGCCCTCTGCGCCGCCGTCCCCGCGTGCTTGTCAGGATGATGTTAGTATGGACAGAGACTCGGGGGTGTTGCGGCCGGACCCGGACGTCTCCGAAGGGCCCATCAGGCGAGCCATTCGCTCCTCGACGTGCCGCCTGGGGAGGGTGCCGAGGGGCCAAGAAGGCAGCGAGTCTTAGTTTACCCGGGGACTAGTACGTGGTGGAGTTGCTGGTCGGGTGTAACAAGCCCGCATAAACCTTCAAAGTGTGTTGGCTAATACTTGCCCCGGAATTTCACCACCACCTCTTTTCACCAAGACGGCCGATGCTGGCCGGGTGCTAGAGAGGCATCAGGCCTGTGTGCAGCGCGCTGCAGTGCAGCGAGCACCTCCTGTTTCGCCCGCCCTAGGCCATCCACGTCTTGGTGCCAACGCCCACCCCTCAGGCACCACAGCGATACCCACCCAACGCGCGGAGTTCTGTGTGCTCAGTGCTAATGTCACGCAGCTGTGTCCCACCGCGCCGACCTAGCTGGTAATGCAACCCTTGGCCTGTTATGCGTGCCAGTGCCTCCGTGGGCTTATACCGCACGCAGCTACCCGCGCCCAACCGGTGTTGCACACGTACGCTTCCGCACGTCCCCAGGATGCGGACCTGGATTTCCTGCTGCCTAACCACCCCGACCACCACACCCCATCGGTCCCCTCACCTCTTGTTGTACACGTACACACCCACAGCAATGGCCACCAGGGCCACAGCCGGCACCACCGCCGCTGCCACAATGGGGCCCACGCCGCCGTTTCTCGACCCTGCATGCAGCGCGACGATACCTCAAAGCTTGAGCAATTAGAATTAACGACGAAGCAAGTGCTTGGATTGGTCACTTGCATGGCATACACAGCAGCCCTGCAGCGCGGCAGCTACTGCCTGCACCTCAAGCATGCACCTAGGCGAGTACGGTATCGATCAGAGCACTGCAGGAGGCCGCGGACCCGCATAGCGCTACAAGCATTGCAGCCAGGCGCACCTGAAGCGCCAGAGGGCGAAACGGCCGCCTGCTGCTCCGCGTTTTGCGGAGACGCAGCAGGCAGCTCCATGGCCACTGGCAGCTGCAGCGGCGCCGCGGCCTGCGGAGGTGGTGGGGACGCGTTAGCCAGCACCGCCCGTGGCGGCGGCGGCGACGGCGGCGGGGGCTGCGACAATGCCGCCCTTGGCGACGGTATCCGCGGGCGGCCCGGCGGCGGCGCTGGGGGCCTCGGAGGCGGCGGCAGGGGTGTCGCGGGGGCGGGGGGCGGCGGCGAGGGGGGCGTGGGGGAAGGGGGTGGCTGGGGAGACGGCGGCGGCGGGGAGCAGCAGAGCTCAGGCACCCGGGTTCCGGAGCCAATGATGCTGCCACTGCATGAGTACTGTACGGATCCGGCTTCGCTGGAAAGAGTGACGGCGCCGCCGCAGCCGACGGCACCCGCAACTGTGAACGCAGCGACGCTGAGTTGCAGAGCCTCAAAGGTAGAAGCTTTGTCGGTCTCTGAAAAGAATGTTGCAACCAGTGCATAGGTGGGTACCTCTGCGTGGAGGACGTCGGTTACATTCTTGCACGTGAGCTGCATTTCATCCAGCTGCTCCAGCGGTACTGAGCCGGCGCCCGCCAGCGTGGTTAGTAATGAGTCGGTCAACGCCGTACAGCTGGTCGTTGACCCCGGGGCAGCGTTGACCGTTGCGATGAATTGGTTGGGGTCCACTGGCGGCGGTGGAGGGGGCGGAGGGGCATTGGGAGGTGTGGTAGGATTGGGGCTGGGAGGGGAGGGTGGCGGCGGGGGAGGCGGGGCCAATGGTTGGCCTGGAGGCGGCTGGCTAGGTGTGGAGGGTGGTGGTGGGCTGGGAGGCGCTGGAGGGCTCGGGGAGGAGGGAGGGGAGAGAGGTGGTGGTGCAAGCGGTGCGGACGGTGATGGTAGGATGAGGGACTGTGAGGACGGGAGAGGTGGAGGTGGGGGAAGGGGTTGGCCAACGGAAGGAGCGCCTTGTGGTGGTGGAGAGGGCGGAGGTGTATTAGGTAGGGGGTCTAGCTCGTTGGGAGGGGAGTAGGCCAAGCCTACGGGGGCTGGTGGGAAACCTGGTGGTGCGGACAGGGGTGGTGAAGGAGAGGGCACAACGGGGGGTGATGAGGTGGGAGGGGGTGGGCTGGATGCGGTTGCGGTGGAAGGCGGGGCAGGGGACGCACGGGGAGGAGGCGGGAAGGGCGGTGGAGGGGAGGGGCTTGGGATGATGGGGGGAGGAGGGAAGCGGCGCCGGATGCGTGGGCTCTTACCCACGCCTTTCCTTGAAGGGAACCCAGGGGCCAGGGGAGGTTCGGGCGTATCGGGGGTAGGGGGAGGTGGGCGGGGCGGGGGCGGGGCGGGGGGCGGAGGGCGGGGAGGGGGTGCCCGGGGGAGGCCGGGAGGCGCGGGGCTGGGAGGGGGATCGAAGAGGAAGACGGCT
>VFQN01002756.1_pt1 | contig 26374 bp, 16 predicted proteins | sample 3512371 | NCBI WGS metagenome assembly VFQN01 (sample SAMN10412370, study PRJNA504923) | tailings metagenome | isolation source: Replicate 2 from Balatoc abandoned mine | place: Philippines: Itogon, Benguet | collected 2017-08-28 | reverse complement strand
TCTTATGTTTGTATGATATTACGTCTTAATTGGATGGTATGTTAACGTTTGCTTCTTCTACGATTCCTACTGCTTCTTCTTCTTCATAATCTTCAACTTCTCGAAAAGAAATAACATTAATTTTTCGTTTGAACAAATCTGGTTCAAAGTGCTTTTTTGCTCCTATTATTCTTTCAGTGCGTCTCATTGTGATATGAGAATATTCGACTTGACGTCCATCGATAAGAGTTCCATCTTTTTGTTTTTCAACAAACCATACTTTGGCAGTGATTGTGGCCGAACCAGTGGAGGATGAACGAAGCAGGCTCTGCTCTTGGGAAGGAGGAGCATTGAACAAAACAAAGTGGCTTTCTGCTCCTCTAGTGCTAGCTGGTCGTGTGACCGTAATCTCTTCTGGATATCCCAGCACAGCATGGGATATCCATACAATCCAACTGTAGGTTACAATATTCGCGGCGCAATTAGCACAGGCACTCTTTTGATTTGAAAAAACAGGTTTGGAATCTAAATACGCTACTGTTTCTCTTGTTCCTGAAGTGATGGTCACTTCAACATATAATGTTCCAGAACCACTCGCCTGCACATTATCCAAATAAATAAACATTCTTTCTAACGCAGAAGTTTGGGAAGTCTGACTTTTTTCCTCTAAAGTTAACACAGTAGGAAGGCGTGCACTTGGAATACAAACTTTAGTAAGATTGTCGTATTTATAGTCCAACACGTCACCACCTCCTTCAAAATCTGCAGTTTCTTTTAACCATTCTTTTACAGTTGACCAAGAAGTACGATAAGTATTATCAACCTTCCATGGAAGTGTATGGTAACTGAGCTCTCGTCTCGGAGGGTAGGGAAAAAGAGGCGCATTTATATAGTTATGGTCTGGCTTTCCTCGATGGAAACCAACAACTTCTGTTGGAATACCGTGCTTCCGAATCCAAGCACAATGCATACGTTCAACATTCGAATGATGAAGCCAGAAAATCGGATCAAAGGCCGACGCTCCAACATTACCCATATCTCCTCCAACCGCATTATGCAATTGATTATGTGGAGTCTCTAGGTTGTAATGATTGCCATTAGCTGTGCAAACCTTGGAATAATCCTTCACAATTTCGAAAGCATGATAACCTGAATCCAAGTAAATGTCCGGAACACCCTCATACTCCTCACGTTCTGTGTATGGCACATTTTTTAATGAGGTAAAACCAGTTGGTCCTAATAAAAGAGGATTGTCGATGTCGTTGTCATTGAAATCCTTGATTTTCTCGTCAGTAAAGATCTTTGGGAGTGCATGGGATTGTGCGCTATCCCATTCCCAATAATGTAGAGCTAACGGATTATTTGGATCAGGCCTTGGATCGTGGTACTGGAGAGCAATTTCAAAGGCTTTCATATAAGGTCGATGCCAAGCAAGGAAAGTGGGGATATCATGAGCACAAAATCCGGTGGTTTGCCAATCCCTGTCGGCAGTTTCATCCTTTTGCTGGATTGGTCCATAATACTCGAGGTATTGTCTGTACGCGGGTCGCATGCTGCTCTCAACTTCATAACGAAAGGGTCCTGCATGAAGTGCGCACAAGTTCCACCAATCATTCTTTGGGTCGCCCCCACGCTCAGAATTTCTTTGCATCCTTGCAATTGCAATACAGAACCTTTTGAATTCCTCTGGTTTATCCTCCGCCAATTTCACAATGTTCTTACGATAAGCAATAGGACCCGTGAATTTAGCGACTTTGGGGGGTTCACAACTCGAAGTATCTTCTACAACATTCTCCAACACTCTCTTTCTTCCTATTGTGGACATTGTTTCGGATCGACAAAGAGTTTACGTCGTGACAAACGTTGATCGCAATTAAATTGTGTTAGTATCTTGAACCATTGTTGTGGACCATTGTCGAGGACTTGATGCCCACACACTTTTATGCCTCTCACGCACTTATCACTAATGCCCACGCAAATGACTTTTGTTGGTCATGCACTAATTGTTGAAGTGAAATGATGCAGCAGAGAGAGAAAATGAAAAAATCAAAAAAAAAGATCTCACTGAAGATCTTCTTTTTATTTTACTGTACTCTTAATAGTTTTGGAGATTTCGAGATTTCGGGGCACACTGGTGGTATACCAGTAGCGTAATTTTAAAGTATTTTTTGTTTGGAATGGATGAGGGAAATGGACTTATTGAGTATTCTGCAGAAAACCAAGACAGAGGAAGGAAGAAGCTCTCTTCTTCATGATGAGCTTGATCTGAGTGGTTCGAAGGGATCAACCTTTCAAACTCTTTGTGAAAACTATGTCAATTCATTGACTTATGCCAATTTATCATTTATCGAAAGGAAGCGATTACTTTGGATCTTTCGTAATTGTTGTTTTGGAGATGAAATCGTGATTTCACTTGTAGAAAGGTTTCAAGTGGTAGAATTTCTTGTCAGTCACTGCCTCTTACAGTTGAGAGGAAAGTTGATTGGTGCAACAGAGGACGAGACTAACAGTGACTCCACTCAACTCACAGATGAAGAGTCATCATCTCTCTTACTAATTATTCTGCAGTTCTTTTGTAACTTTGCTTCCATCTCTCCAGTCTCTTTGGCTTTGATTCACCGATGTTTAGGCTTTCAGAGTATTCTCGACCTCCTGGCTCTCAGCAACTATTTCCATTCACGCGCTTCCATCGCAACCATCTGGCACTTAGTATACCTCATGATAAATAAACGAATAGAAGGTTTTCAAATGAGAATGGAAGACCTTCTTTCCGTGAAACATCGCTCATTGTTTTGTTCACTTCTCCTCTCCTTACAGCAACGATCGAGCACCTCAACATCTGAACTAGGCGAACAAAACCATAAAATCGAAGAAATTGAAAATAATATTCATGATTGGTCTGTCCTCTTTCTCTTGCAGATTCTTCAGCAAAAGAAGCTAACAGCAGTGTTTGATTTGTTGGATTCTCGTCACTCCAGCCTCTTCATAACAAACCAAACCATCCATGAAACTACAGCCGCCCAGAGTGATATAAGTATCATTAATATGGAACAAGTAAGTGCTTTCTTCCTTTTTTTATCATTTGTGTCTTTTGTTTCTAAATCTTTGTTCTTTCATTTTAGATTATCTTCCTTCATCTTCTTTTAAGTATGACAGAGGATTCCTCTGTTATGAGAGAGATGAAAGATGATACTGAAGCTGAAGAAAACTTAATTGAATTCATTCGATTAATTTTGCAAAGGTTTCACATTCTTCTGATAGAATATAGTCTCTGGCCAGATCTAACAGGAACTGATTATAAACCTGTTGTCACATCGATCGACCCTATCAAACATTCCCTTTACCAGGATTACTGCTTGTTACTACTTGAATATCTCTCTTCTATTGTAAATATATCTCATGAGGATATCAGATCTCATCGAATAAAGGAAGTCCTTGTTACTGAAACGTCTGTTATAATAGATTGTTCATCAAAGATTGAGAAATGGGATTTCATATATCGAAGACAACGAGAGAAAGATGGTGCACCATCGTTTACCTTTACTCTTAATGATTTTCAGAAAGAATTTATTCGATTATCATTGCAGTTATTTAGCCACTTATTCTATCAGAATCAAATATTTATTGAGGTAAAGTCCTATCATCTCCTTCATACCTGTCAATGCTGATTGATGACTCTCTTCACGTAGACTGTGATGTTAGAACATCGTGAGATTATTCATACCATTCTCTGTTATTGTACGACAGATGTCGAGTTACCTTTAGTCAGAGAATGGGCTTTGCTTTGTGTGAGGAATCTCTGTGAGCAGAGTGAGGAGATTCGAAACTATATCAACAGCTTGAAACCACAGGAGGTGAAGATGGATGATGAAGTGTTAAAGAGATTAAATAAGGAAATTAAGCTAGATAAAGAGACTGGCAAGCTTGTAGTAACGGAGAAGAAGGCTTGAGTGACATATCAAACTCACCTCTAAGTCTTGTTTAAGTCGTGTTAAATGCGAGAAAGTTGATATAAAGCCGAAGTACTCTTTGAGAAAAGTTCTTTCTTTCTCATAAGATTTTTATTTACAAGAAAATGATTCAAGAATAGTTGAATAAAAATCAAAGGACATAAAATCAAAGGACATTTAACAATCAAAAATGTGTGTTTTTTTACCGAATACATCATTCTTTTCTAATTCACAGAGGTGGCGTATCGTCAAGATAATTCAATGAATAAATGCACTCATTCAAAACTTTCCATCATAAATCAAGGGAAAATCAATGGCGAATGATCTTACAATAAATCAATGAGAGAATGAATAGAAAAGAATGACGAGTAGGTTCAGAAACACTGTAATTTCATTTCATCGTGAAACCTTGCAACTCAATCCTACTTGATGCAATATTCTTCAAGATCATCCATATCTTCCGTTGATGGAAGAGCTCGATCTAAAGTGACAAAATTTTGGGTAAATTCAATTTGTGGTAATTCTTCTTCCCCTTCTCCTTCATCATCATCATCATCCCCTTTTTCTGATTTATTCGTAAAAGAGGAAGAGGAAATCACAAATGCATCAAGTTTATTAAGATCTTCGTCTTTAAAGTATTTAGGGAAAATCCATAATCGAATACAAACTAATAAAGCAATAAGAATCGGGAAAATTACCTCTGCTGGTGTGAAAGTGATGATGAATATAATGGAACAAAGTATTGCTTGTATTATTGTAAAGATTTTAATTGTTTGAAAGGATACTTCATGTATACCTGAGAAGAAGTATTTTGGTAATCGACGTGTTTGAGCTTTGGTCATAAAGAATAATAATAATCGATGATAAAATTGATTCCCATCGAATGAAATAATACCTAAAAATATAAATAATCCATATAAAACAGCAGTTGGAATTTGTCTTAATGCAACAGAGAATGGTTGAACTGCTGCAATTCCACAGAATAATGATTGAAGGAAATTTGTTAATCTTTGTTCAAATATTTTCTCATGTTCAAAGATTACTTCATCATTTTCTGTATATTTCTTTTTATGTTTAATTAAAGATTTTGCATGTAATGGAGCTTGTGGGATCAGACCATTCGTTGGTGGTAATCCAAGAAGTCCTGTTACTATTACTCCAACACCAACAACAAAGAAATCCCAATGGTATGCGCTGCCTTTCATTAACTTCATTTCACGCGTCTGCGCCATAACACTGGAGACATTATGATCGAAGTAAAATAGGACAGTAATAATGATACCAGGGAATATTGCAGCAAAGACAGCCCAGACAGGAAGTCTTGTTAAAGGAACGAGCCAATCACGACCAGTCGTCGTGGAGAACTTCGCTGGTACATCTAAGGTAGGAATATGCTCATGATTAAGATCGGAAGCAGCAAGAAAAGGTACAATAGACCAAAGAACAACACAAAGACTTGGTCCGTAATCTGCTAGGAAACCTCGAAACATGGTTGTGAATATTATCCAATGTTTGGCATTATGAAGAAGAAAAGACGTGTAAGCTACTCCTAACACTATAATTAACTGTAATAACTTCGCTGCATAAGAAACATCATCAGAGAATATTAATACAATCCCGTCAATCCCAGTATATACATAAATCAAAGCAATTAACACACCAAAGGTCTCACAACTAAAGTTTGTGATAAACTTTAAAGTGTCACAAGCATTCAACATTGCTAATACCATAATCATGAAAGCTGCCCATAGTTGAGACCATGCATAAAAAGGAAGAAATTCAATTCCAAATTGTTCAGAGAGAGTGTAAATACTCGCAGTGAGGATAGCGACCGGACCTGTCACTCCAACGATAACAATAGGCTGACCTGCCAGAATTGACATCAAAACACCTGTAATAGAAGTAGCAAGTAAAACTTCAATGACACCAATAGTTTCTTTAGTACTTTTACTTATAAGAACAGAGAAAGTAATGGCTGGTCCAAACGAGGACACAAACATAAACAATGTTGCTGACAGAATTTTCCAAGAGAAAACATCCTTCCAATCAGAAATATAGTGAGGTATTCTTCTCTTAAGATCATCTTTTATTCCACGACCTATCCAGTCAAATCTGGTGTTGTTTGCCATCTTTTCAATCAAAATAAATCTTGAAAAGTAAAACGTGCTTCGAGAGGTGCATGATTTTCAACTATGTCTTGAATCCAGTTGGTGAGTATTTCTGTACAAGAGTGGTGCTCGCATGTTGGATAACTCTGCCTAGATTCTGCTCACTCCAACCGATTTATCGGAGAACTGAAGTCATGTACCTAAAACACCCATAAGATTTGGTAAAGCCGCCATGACTTGAGTTCTCCTATGAATCGGTTGGAAGGAGTAGAATCATTTGGAAGCTAGTGCCTAATTCTTATGTGAATCAATGCACATATTTCGCTTCAAGCACATTTCTCCACGTTTGCCTTAAATTGTAAACTATTCACATAGACGTAAACTGTAAACCAGTCTTTGGGCTTTTAAACTGAGATCTTAATTACCCCCGCTTTGCATACATAATAGTAGATATTAAGAATGTCAAATGGGCATCTCTTAGCAAACAAACACATGAAAAGAAGTTAAACACAAACGTAAGCAATAAAAGAGCACAAAACTATAAACTGAAAGACTTTAAATCAAAATATTTTTAAGTAATCGTACTCTCCTCTCAACTTTACGTTGTTGGATAGCTTTTAATTGAACTAAAGCTGTTTCTTTCACATCAAGTGGCACATAATTCGCATTTAACAGTTTCATTGCAAATTCTGCTTCAGAATCTTCAATTGCTAAAATCTCACTACAAGACAGTTCAACCGACTCCTTCTGAGCACTGTTTGAAATGGTAGACTTTGCTGATGTCGCAGCGACCGTCGAGGTTGCGATGGTGGAAGATGAGGTGTGATTAGCAGAGGAAGAAGAATTGGGGTTGAGCTTCCTACGAACAACTTTCTCTGTCGAATCAGAATCCACGACTTCAACTGGTTTTGGCGCTGTTGCGACAGTTTTGGAAGGATTGGTTACAAAGACGGCGCTGGGGCGACTTGAAGAATCTTCCGCGATCTTTCTACTGGTTTGCTTAGAGGAAGCAGAGGATGCCGAGGCTGCATCCGCTGTATTATCTAACGAACTTGTATTCTTCGCACTGGTTGACGGATTTGCTGAGGATTTAGAAGGAGTACTTGAGGTAGTGTTCATCTCTTTCTCTTTTTTCTTCTCAGCGATCTGACCAAGAATCTTCGTCTTTTCTTGATCACTAAGCTTTTCCCAAATCTTTAAGATCTTCTTTTGCTCTGCTCTTACCAAAAAGAGAAAGTTTGTCCCAGCATAATACTGTTGTAGGTACGGCTGGTTATTGTCATTAGGATTCTTCATTCTCGTCAACTCAAGAACAATTTCCTTATAATGACCTAGAAAATCATTAGGAATATCCAATGGAGGCTTTTTTTTGACAATATTATCGACTGTGTCATCGTCTCCTTCGTCTTCTTCATCATCTGATTCAGAGATTAAATCATCTGCTAGAGCTTCATGAATGGTTAGATTGCTTGATAGATCTTTTATCTTTCTTTTCTTCTCCTTCTTTTCAGTCAAAACTTTCTTTTCTGTCACAGGCTTTACTGTCTTTCGAAATTGTCCGATCAATTCGTTTCTCTTCTCTTCTGCTAAGGACAACCATGTTACAACACATCTCTTCTGCTGTCCCTCAGAGAGACTGCGAAAGCGAGATTTAGAGAAATAGGTAGGAATTAAGTCCATCTCTGCTAAGACCCTCGTAATATCCTTTGCATGATCTGCAAACTCTGCTGGTAGCTGATCATACATCTTTCAGCGAGAACTCTTTCAAAATTTTAATTTTCAAAAATGCCTTCAAATCCACCACAAACTTCCGAATCCGCCAGACGAAATCCTTGAACCCGCTAATCCGTTCTCGAGAGTTTTGTCAAACCGTTATTCCGGGATTGGGATGAAGAGTCGACTCTTTCAGAAGAGGAGTCGACTTGTTTGAATTTTCTTTGTCGTTGTGACAGCAGAAGAAATTATCAAGATATGTCCAATATCAACGAACAATCGACCTTAGACTCAGAGAAAGACACGGAAATCATCTTAACTGATCCAATTGGAAATGTTATTGATGAAAGGGAACCATCTACCGTGGACTTTGCCAAGTTATTAAGACAATCCTCCGTGGAAAAGAAATCGCGACGCAAGCGAAGTATTCTTGTCTCTAGCGCTCAGAAACCTCAAACAAGACCACAAAGTGTTGGAATAACGAATAAATCATCGAATGATACTTCATCTCATCCTGAGAATACAACAAAATTAACAGTATTTGATGAGATAACGGAGGAATACATTCAGACAGAAGACATCACAAGATTTAAAGAATTAATGACACGACCAAAGGATATCCAACAATACGTTGCATTATTACCATCAATCTTCTCCTTTATACAGTTATCAGTCATTCCTACTGATAAAAGATATTGTTCAGAGAATCGTTGCTCCATCATTCAATACTGTCTTGGACGTTTAATTGATTATTTTAATGTAACATTATCCATTCAATTTGATTTACAGAATCCAATTATTTTATATTTCCATGATCTATTAGATATTGGACAATATTTAATTGATTGGCTTATCGTCTGTCATCGTGAAGAAGAAGAAGATGTAATGTTAGATTTATTACAATTAGAAAATATTGAAGATTATTTTATCTTACAAAAGCAAGCCTATTATCTATTAGGATATTTATTTACTGCTTTTAAATATATTCGTAGTTTTGAAGAACTCGGGTTATTTAAAACTCAAAAACTATTTCGTGCTTATCTATCATGGCTTACATTAGCACCAATGGATCGATTAGAAGAAGGGATTGCATTTCCTGCTGATCAATTAATTGATATTACGTTTACATATCCTGAGATTTTATATGATAGTATTTGGACGGTATTTGCTACATTTGATACGATTGTTGATTTTATTGTGCCTAAAAGTCCTCAACAACCACAACAAACAACGAATGATAACAATCATACACATCAGCCGACTTTCTCCTCCTCTCCTCCACCGGTCTCTTTCTTCCCAGAACAATTTACCTCACCATCATCGTCGTCGAATCACAAGCCAAGTCTCGTGATCGAGATCGAAGGAGAGGAGTCGCTAATCCGTGCTGCGACAGAGCCAAAGCCAACCATCGCCATAGACTGTCTTTGTGACTTACTCTCCTATGTTTATGACGATTGTCAAAATGACATACATCAAAGAATTGATACCTTATTAATGATATCCGATTATTCCTTTGATTCTAGTGCCACGTTACTCTTAAAGATTGCATTAACCGATGAGTTTCTTATTGCAATGTTACCACGTGGTAAGATCTTCTTATCCCTGTATGAAGTGAATTATGATGAGAAAAGATGGCAAAACCGTGAAATCCCTTATACACCGATCAATATGAGTGCTAATTCATCAATGCAAGATATTAATAAACTAAGAGTTGTCACGTCAGGAGGAGGACTAGGAGGCTCAACCACTCCTTTTAATACCTCATTAATGAATATCTTTGAAGCTGAATCATTATCACCTACTACTATGTCAACACCAGGTAAAACCACAACAGAAGAAGGAGAATCAATAAAAACTCCTGATATGAGTAATAAGAAACCATTAAAGAAGAGAGAACGACGTATTAAGACACCTAAAACAAGTGATCCAACCCTTTCACCATCTGCTCTTATCCCACCCTCCTTACGATATGATTATAACCCTGTCTTATTCGCTAGTTACTTAAATAAGGTTGGATCGTTCTTCCCGACAGTCAAACGACGTTGGTTTCAATTAACTGACGATCATATCTTACGATATTGGCGTAATGGTGAATGTAAAGAACAGAAAGGTATGTTACGTATTATTAACATTAAGAAGGTAAGTAAACTAGAACGAGATAATTGGTTTGAATGGAAGACAGACTCTAGAATACATGGTGGTAACTTCAGATTACAATGTGATTCGCCAGAGTTATATATGAAGTGGAATGAGATCTTATATAAATGTGGTGTGAAGAATATTGAAGGATATGTTCCACAATCACCTCCTTCAGCTGTGAGACGATCATCACGTCCTGCAACTGAAGAGAACTTTAGTGAGAAAAAAGAAGAAACAATTAAGAGATAAACAAGAAAGACAACGATGATGATAATGATGATGTATGAATGATAGTTTATGATCTTTTTTTCCTTTTGGATATTTTAGTATATAAATTATATATAAAGAAATAAAATACAATAACCTTTTACATTTGATTTGAAATAATAATAATAAAACAATATGATGATAATATAGTAGTAATAAGAATAACAATAAAAATAAATAAAAAGAATAATAATAACAATAATAATAATCGCAGTAAGAATGACAATGAGAATGATAATAAGAAAGACTTAACTAGCAAACCTAATCTTTCTATGTTTCTTTTATTTCTTTTAATTAATTAATAAATAACTCAATCTCTGTTTCTTTTATATCCCAACGGAAGTATTCCCCTTGTCCTTTCCTCCTTCAACTTTCTATAGAGTGCTTTCCTTTGATCAAAGGAGAGAAGAACTCCCGTCCCTTTTCACTCATTCGCTTGAATTTGTTTCTGTCTAGCTATGTGGGTATTGCTAGTGACCCATGCTGGTCTGATGTTCGGAAGAGACCCATGTTTTTTCAAATTAGGGACTCAGTAAAGAAGAGAATAATTCATCCACTCTCTTACGAGATTGGCTGTTACGAGAATGATAGTAACTTGATGGCTGTTATAATCGAATGAAAAACGAGAAGAAAAATGATAATGATGGGTATTATTATTCTTATTTTGATTAGTTAGAAGGAAGGAGAGAAGGAAAATAAAACTATTTGAACCTCTATAAACATAGATAGACTATACTATTTTCCACATTAATATTGCTTAGATGATGCGAGAGAAGAATGAGGAAGATGTCAACTAAACTAAACTTTCATTAGTATTCGGTGAAGATTGGGACTAAGATTCGTCCAAAATAAAACAATCAACAAACAAACAACAATAGAACTGTACATACAATTCCAAGCATATACTAATAATAATGCCAATAATAATAACAAGAAAGAAAGAAAGAAAAGAAAAGAAAAGAATAGAATAGAAAAAAGAAAGAAAATAAATAGAAAATAGGGGGAAAGAAAAAGAAAAGAAATAAAAAAAACAAAGACAAAGCACAATACAATACAATAACGAGAAAAAGCTGAACTGAGAATGTTATAGATTGTAGGGGTGTGTATATATGTATATGAGGTATGATGAGGAGCATCACAAAAAGGAATTTTAAAAAAGCAATTAAAATAAATATAAATGAAGAAATGAAGAAATGAAGAAAAGGAAGGAAGTAATAGAAAACTAACAAACAAAGAAATCAAAACAAATAAACAAAACAACACTTTACAAACAAACCAAGACTAGAGCCAATAGCTTTTTCATCATCGTCACTCCAAAGCAGCTTCTTCGTCGCCTTCTGCTCCCTCTTCCTCTCCCTCCACCTCTTCGTCATTACAGACGACCTCTGAGGACTCGATATCCATGCCAAGCTTCTCTTGCAACACCTTCTGAGATCGAGAATCCAATATACCGCCTGTTGACATCACTGCCAAGTGTTGGTAATCGTCCCATTCTGCTGGGTACATACGATTCATTAAAGGTGCTGTAACAACAGTGAGCTTGCCACTGATGTAATCGATAATCTTAGAAGAGAGTGTGGGTTGTGCATCTTCTTCTTCGTCCTCCTCTTCTTCATCCTCCACTTCTTCTGCTTCTCTTGTGGAGGAGGCTTCACGCTCACTGCGTCCAAAGTGAAGAGATCCGGACTGAGAATACGTTTTCGACACTTTCTTTGGTTGCTTATCAGAGAGTGTTAATGCTTGATGTTGAGAAACTTTAGAGTGCACACTGACAGGATCAGGATGAATAGTATTCGTTTTAAATACAAAAGAAGTCAATGCAACACCTACAACAAAAGAGAGACAATTGTGAGGATACGGATAACACAAAGAGGAGGGAAAGTATAACTTACTTTTACTCTTAGTCTGAGTCACACTCTTACTTTTACTCTTACTCTGACTCTTAGACTTCTTATTCGTTCTTGTGACTTTATTAGCAGTCAGATTATTAGTACTTGATACAGGTTCACCAGGCTTTTGTTGATTATTTTTATTATTATTTTTCTTCTTTAATCGATTTTGACGATTTGCATTAATTAAATATGCTTTAAACATTAATTTCTTTTCTTCTTCAGAGAACTTTTGATGTCGTACTAAATAAACCCAAAAGAAGATTGCCATAAATACAATGTAAAGAAAAAATGCAAGAAAGAAAAACCCTGCAACATCAGAATAAACAACAAGTCCAGTTAATGAGACTAAGAATTGGAATATACCATAGATTGCACCAAAAATACCTAATGGACTCACAAAGCTTTTTGCCATTGATGCAAATTTATAACGGAAGGTAATATAGGCAATAAAACAGAAGATAAACACAATGTAGGATGCCATTAATGAAATATTTTCTATTTCACCTAATGCTTCAATATTAATTAATGCATACATATTTAAACCAGCACCAAAACAAGCAAGGAAAGTATAACAAACATATGGTGTATCAGTACCTGAAGATGTTCTCATAAATGTCTTTGGTAAAAGACCTGATTTACTAATAGAGAAGAGTTGTTTCCCGGAACAATGGAATAATCCACATAAACCTCCCCAGACGCAAGGATATTGCAACCAGGAAGCTGTTCTGATTTCAATATGAAGCATTCGTGCGAATCCATAGGTTAAAGGTTGAAAAGGATCAAGACCGAGTGTTCCAGGCCATTGAGAGACTGCGGCTAGACTGATCATAACAGAAAACAAGATGTATGTAACACAGTTTGCAATAAGACTTCGAGGCATCTGCACACGAGGATCAGGCAAGTACTCACTCAATAAAGGTAAGTATTGTAAGCCATTGTATTGAGATTGGGCTGATTTACATCCTCTCATAATACCTTCGAAGGTCAAAGGTTTGAAAGGTGCAGCATAAGTTTCAAAGTCTACGGCATTGGTCTCGGCATCTTTCACTGTACCGATAAGATACATCATCATTAGACCAAAGGTAAGAAAACCTGCTAAACTCATAATCATAAACAGAGGTCTCCCTCCGACGAGGTTAACACATAGGACAATGAAGTAACTGGAGAGAACGAGAATCATTCCTGACGCAGCACTAACTTCGCCTGACGACACAGCAATGATCATCAAACGAGTAACAAGGATGACTACATAGGTCAAACAGTAGGCTACTTCGCAGCTTGCAACCATGAACCCATAGAAAGGACCTAAAGCAGCTCGCACGAAACCAAAGATTCCTCCAGAGAAGGGAAGCGCAGAGGACATCTCACCCATGCACAGGCAAAGGCAAAGATATCCGGAACCAGCGAAGAGGAGATTGAAAAGAACGGAGTGATATCCAGCGATAAGTCCAGAGCTCCAAGTGGAACTACGACTGCCCAGAATCATAGCAAAGCCTGTATCAACGGTCAAAGAACACTCTCTGAAGGAGCTTTTCACATGCTTACCGAACAATATGAATTGATATTCATATATTTTCTTGACTTTCAGTATGCCACAACAAGAGTTTGTCTTTACCTCTGTCTCCTTGTTATCCTCAACAAGTTGTGAAGGTTCTTGCTGCTCAACGACGTCCATTTGTAGTTGGTGGAATTTATTTGTGATGTTATCGTTACATATTCCGTTGTCTCTACTATTCCAAGATATCCCACCACATCTCCTTCATAACGGGATAATCTCAGGTTAAAGTCAACATCACCTCACTTCATCTCTCACAAACTTAAAACATCTGTGCACTTTACGGGATTGACGCACAGACACTACAGTCGGCCAAAATCGGCCAAAATCGGCCGGCCGATTTTAATTTCGGTAGGTGTGGTTTGATGAAGATGTTCATTTACATAATGCATAGATTGGGTACTAGCTATTTGAAAGCAGAAGAATGAGAGAAGAAGCAGAAAGAATGTAAAACAAAAAAAAAGAGAGAAGAAAGTTTGAGGCAATTGAAATCTTCTAAATAAAAATGTCTCGAAACAAGAGAAAAAGAACGAAAGAAGAATCATGGATTAACTGTAGCTCTTCGCAGCATTTTACTCTAAGAAGCATAAAGTATCTAAGATTCTTTTGTTATAAACCGAAGTTAAAAGCTCTTAACTTAAACCTTATTTATTACTTTTCCAGCTTTTTCTCCTGTTTTAGAAATCATCATCGGAATCAATTTCATCTAATGGGTTTTCCCTCTTTCTCATGACACGATAAAATTCTTCTTCGTTTATAGCTCCATCACCATCACGATCTGCTTCATCAATCATTTCTTGTAATTCTTCATCTGTTAGATTTTCTCCTAATTCTTGTGCAACACGCTTTAAGTTCTTAAAAGAGATAAAACCAGTATTATCATCGTCAAATAATGAAAATACTTTCATAATCTCTTCGCGGGAATCACGATTTTGCATTCTTGGTGTGACCATCTCAACGAATTCATCGAATGTGACAGTGGCAGAGGAAAGATCTTTATCCATATCAATGAAGGTTTGACGGATTTCAGCTTTCTTTACTTGAAATCCTAATGCACGAAAAGCAGCTTTTAATTCACGCACATCAATTACACCTTTTGATTCAGTATCAAATAAATTAAATGCTTCTTTAATTTCTTCCATAGCTTCCTCATCTAAACCAGCTTTGGTTTTTGGTTGAGGCCTTCCTCTTCGAGGTGGAGAAATTGCTCCACCACGATATCTTGAACCACCTTGTACACTTGACATTATTTTTACTAGAATATATAATGAAGAAAGTTATGAAACGTTCTAAAGAAAATTAAAAAATAAAAATTCAAACAGTTAATTCTCTCTTTCTATCGATTTTTACAAATCTCATAAAATCTATTACTCTATTTCTACGATTTCTATCACTGAGAGAATCGAGTTTTATTGCTTAGCCGTTAAATTTGTATTTTCGTCAAATCGTTTTTTCGTATCGGTAATCTTTCCAGGAAAAGATCAGGAAATAATAAGGAATTCCATGAAATGCAAATATTCAAGTAGTACCGGTTCATCTGCGTCTTTCTTATTGAAAGGAAGAAGACTAATTCTGAAATCAAAACTAGAACGGAAACGTCAAGAGATCAAAGCAATCTCACTGAACCACCTTCCCTTTCAATCACACACATAGAGTATGCTGTGAATCTTGATGTGTTTTAATTTTGATTTAAGAGATTCTAACTCGATAACATATTATTATATACTTTCTTCTTCAAGAAAACTTCTTAAATAATGAACTCTTCTGAAACGATTGATACCCTACAAAGATCGAGGATAGGAATATCATCATTACCTCTTCGAGATTTAATGAATATGGGATCTTTTTTTTATATTCTATTCATCTTGTTGTTTCTTTTACCTTTTTCTTCTGCTAATCAAGGTCTTACCACTGGATCAGTTAAAATAGCCTTTCTTATCGCGCCAGCTGGACAAGGTCAAGTACAAACATGTGTTCGAAGTACATCAAAACTCCAACCTTTTAACATGGATAATTTTGATTTCAATTGGAACCTTACAACAATGACTTACGTTGTCGAGCAAAGGCTTTATAAGAAAGTTTACATGCAAGGAAATAGTCCTGGAATTAACGGTTGTTGTGCACCTGGACTTTGGTGTAAAGGTGATTATTGCTTTACTCAATCTTTTGGTCCAAAATTTATGAATTATGGTTGGCTTCCGAATGACAACACATCGGCTCCAGTTTTTACCTGTTCTTCCCCGAGTCTTGTTGGTGCCAATCTCAACATCACCTCTGTCACTTCTGACTCAAGTGGACAACTAACGATGAGTGGTCGTGGCTTTGGAACGGATGCTAGTTCATTGAAAGTCGAAACTGTTGCTCAATCGTGTGGTAATGTTCAATTATGTAATTGTAAACAATGTTCCGACGTCGGTGATTGTCCTACTGGCTCGGCCTGTTATCCTGTAAGTGCCCAATCAAATAGTGCGAATGGTGGGAGTAAATACTGCTTCCCTGTTTGCACTGGTATTAATGATCGCTCTTGTCCTTGTAATCAAGCTTGTTCAAGTCAATATGACTCTGCAGGAGTCCTGACATCACTCTGTCTTCCCACCGATATGTCCAAATATTTAACGACTTGTATTAATAATCGGATACCTGATACATTAACCTGTTCAGCGATTCCTTCATTACTAAGTGCAACACAGTACAATGTTTATAATACTGAAATCTCTACCACCAACTTAGGTGATTATTATCGTCTTTCTGGCTCAACCATTAATACATATACATGCTCGCTTGATTCGCAGTGTTATGATGGTAATATATGTACAAAAGATGCATGTGTTAGCGGAAATTGTGTTTATTCTCGCGTTAATGGTTGTTCCAGTACGCAACAGACAGTTAGGGAACAGTATACTCCTTATAACTATTATTCACTTTATATGAATGCGACAACCTCTCAAACGTTGTTTTATAATCAAATGATGCAATTTGGATCATCGGTAATCTTTAGTGGAAGTTCTAGTTCGAATGTTCAATCTTCTCATCACAGTACAAACTATGGTAACAGTACAGGAGATGATGATGGTGCAACAAGCCTTGCTGACATTCAACATTATGATATCGAAAACATGACAACATCAGGTTATACTGATAAAATGACTTGGAATTTTCTATTTTTCGGGAATTTAATTAATACATTTCAAATAACTAATTATGGTGCAATTGCTTTACCTCCTGTTGGTTATTGTACAAGCCGTGAGGTAAGACTAACTCCATATATAATTGTTATTATTCTTATCTAATATTCTTTTTCTCTCTCTGTTATATTAGTGTCTTTTATTCTCTTCTCCATCTAATGTCATCTCTCCATGGTTTGATCCTAAGTGGGCATCGGGAAGCGTTTATAAATTTATTCAATCGAAAAAACAAGTAAATAAAGCAATTCGTGGTGTTGTCGCGGATGCTTATCATGTCCTTTATACGAATATGCAATTTGCTAGTGATGAACAGTCCTATACCTTCTCGTCTTCAGTTTATCGAGATGGCTCCATTCGTTTTAGTTATTTTGATAATGTTAGTGTTTATAGTGCTTATTCAAGCAGTCCTCGTGGTCCTTCATTCTTTGGTCTTTGGGGATCATTTGCGTCCTTGTCTTCCTCCGCGGCATTAAGATATTATAAGGAGAACTCAACACAAAGTTACCTCCAGGCAGGCATTGATACTGCTTATTGTCCCTTTAACTCAACTGCTTGTGTCCCTGAGACTTGTTTAGCTGCTGGAAGTTCAGCAGTCATACGATGGAATGGAACACTCTCCTGTACTGCACTGCAACCTGATTACAACCTTAGTATCTCCTGTGTTTGGTTTGGTGGTTTAGCGTCGACCTTGGCTAGAGTTACAAAGAAGCCATCCGCTAATGCTGCCTACGGTGAAGTCACATGTACAGTACCTTCGCTTAATGTAACAGATGGATCGGTTGTTCCATTTGCCTTAGTGTTCTCTGCAATTGCGACAAGTTCAGCTGGTTCGCCTGTCTCGTTTACTGCTTCTTCTCCAGGTAGAAAGACAGTTTATGGTGTGACTTTTGGTACTAATAATGAGGTCGCAAGAACAAATCTTATGATTCGTTATTATAATAATGCTCCGGTCACAGCATGTGGATGCTCTCCCTTCACTGATTACCCTAATTATCAATGTAATTCATTGCAAGGTGTTTGTTCACCAAAAGATGCTCGAGTAGGTGTACAAGTACCAAATATTTTAGATTGTGCAGGAACTCCCTTTGGTTCAGCCTATGTTGATTCATGTAATAATTGTGCTGGAGGATATACTGGGGTAACACCTTCATTTAATTGTAATATTAGTTCATCCAGTGAATTATTTAGTTTATTAACACAAACCATTATATTATTAATGATTATCTGTTGTATGACATTTATTACATCATCAGTATCTTATTCAATACGAAGAATGCTTAATTCGAGAAATAATAATGATGTATTCTTCTTAGATGCTGATATAGCAAATCAATTCTTTGAAGCAAATCGTGATCAGCAATTACAAAGACGTGGATTAACAGAATTTGAAATGGAAGCAATTGGACAAATTACATTTACTGAAGAATTTTATCAAAAATATTTATCTGATAAGAAAAAGAAAGAATTAGAAGAAGAACATAAAGAAAGAGAAAAAGAGAAGGATCAAAACTTGAAAAAAGAAGGAAGTTCATCGTCAAAGATCAAGAAAGAAGGTCTTATTGGTGATGATACCCCAATTGATTTTAGTAAGATAGAAGAAGGTAAAGTACAAGGAGAACAAGATCAGAATCAAAATTTATTAAAAGCTGCAGGAATTGAAGGAAGTGCAGAGAATTGTGAATGTTCAATTTGTTTAATGGATATAGAAGAAGGAAGTGTTTGTCGTGTTTTACCTGAACCTTGCGGACATATTTTCCATTTATCATGTATTGATACTTGGTTTCAACAATCATCACAATGTCCTTTGTGTAAACGTTCGATGAGATCAATATTAGAAGGGAATATTGATGCTGAATTACATACTACAAGTCATTTACCACTACCTAATGGACCTTTAGGCAATCGAGATGTTATACAGAATAACGGGACAACAACAATACGGTATATTACACCTTATCGTATTCATACAACAGAGGATGGCGATGAAGAAATTGGGATATTATTAACAACTTTTACAAGAATCCCTAGCAGTAGTCGAAGAAATAGTGCGAATAATAACTCGACGATCGGTGATCAGAGTAATCACAGTCACGGAGATTTAACAACATCAGCTGAGACAACTCATCAAAACCCCTCGAATACAACACAAAACGAGATATCGCCATCTCGTAGGAATATGAATCGAGGATTTATGTCTTTAATTCCTTCCTCCACATCAACAGGTGGAGGGACTGCTCGTGGTGGATTTATTGCTGCACCAGCTCAAGATCCTGATGAAGAAGAGGAAGGAAAAAATAATACAGAAGGGAGACATCGTCCTCATTCTCCATCAAATCAAAGATATAATCGAATAGTTGTTCCCAGAAGTCGTAGTTCTAGTTTTGACCCTGATCTATAGGTACAAATAGAAAAAGAGAATATTCCATATGAATAATACCTTCTGATGATTTAGTGAATGACCTTGACCCTCTGTTCTCTGTTCTTTAGTCGATATATTTTGCGGTGATGATAAGAGATAGTTCTACGTAGATCATCCTCTTCTTCTCCTTCTTCAATAGTGTTTTTTCTCCTTCCGAGGAATATGTAAATAGTAGGTACACGATGTCGTGTTTTTTGTGTGTTGGTTCCTGCCTTTCTTTTTCTTTTTGTGAGATATATGACTGATTCGAACATTATTCATTAGTTTCTTAGAATTACGATAGCCATCACCTATCATCATCATCATATACATGCTTTGCTACTTCTCTACTCTGACCTATTTGAACGTTGTTTTTCTCTTTCTTTCTTTCTTTCTTTCTTTCGTTCTTTTTTGTTTTATTTCCTTTGTCAATGCAATAAAATGAACTTTGCATTGTTATTATATCTTCTTCTTACATACTACTCCTTGAGAAATCGGGGATGCAATGAATTCCTCAACAGTCAAGCCTCGTTTTCTTTGGAACTCGACGGGGTTCTCTGCTCCTTTTATTGAAGTCTTCTTATTATAAGTGAATTGAAATGAATCAATCACGTCACAATCAAGTGTTGTAAGCAAGCCTTTTAACTCATTGGCTGACCATAGCTTCACTGGTAAATAGTCTTTGTGTGGATGTGCTACTAATTCCTCGAATTGAGCTTGTGTGATTGGCTCAGGTTCCACACTGCAGACAGAGAGATTTAAGCATTGCCTTTGGTAAAAAGATTGTGCTTTGGGGAAGTAGGTAGTCAGAACAACAAAAATACCTTTGTTTGGTTGTAGATGGTAAAGGAGATTCTTGAGTATTCTCTGAGAGGTTTCGTTGGATATATGCTGAATAACCATCGAATTCAGGATAAAGTCAAAGCGTTGATCAGAGGGATAAACATCAGCTCCAACTGGAATCAATGACACCTTGTGTGATATATTATGAGACTTTAGGGAATGTAAGGTGTCTCGAGTTGATTGAAGTCGAATTTCGTCAGCTTCAATTCCTGTGCAATGATGGAACATCGAGGTACAATACTTGACTAATAATCTTCCTTGACCACACCCAGCATCAAGCATAGTCAATTTAGACGAAGAATTCACTATTTGTTGGAGATTTTTGTCAATTGCCCTGATCCATCATTATAAAGAAAGGGTTTATAAAAGTGTCTATCAAACACTCACCTCCAAGCAGCAACTTCGATATCTCCATGATCACTGTCTTCTCGACTCTCTAAAGTTTGCAGATAATCTAAAATCCCTCCATCTGATCCATCTGGATATTTGTATTTGGTCGGTTCCTGAGTGTTATAGTTGTGTATGGTGTTATCTGAGATATAAGTTGGAGATCCACTTGCTTGAACACGGAGAGAATCAACTGATCGCAAGAGAATAGCAGATAGAGTAAGAATAGCACATATTATCACCAATACAATGGTATATCGTGATGAAATGCCTTTGAACATCTTTTGATTGAATTTTCTCAACAAAAGTGTTGTGCAATTTGCACAAGTGCATGGTTCGACCAAGCCCCGAATTTGAATTAGTGTTGGTAGCGAAAGAAGCTTCGAAAATACTCCTTTTATATTCTCTTATATTATATTTTCTTACTTTTCTTCCTAAATTTTCCATTCAGAAGGGGAAAGAAAGAGTTGAATAATAATTGTAAAACTAAATCTTACAAATCAGTAGGTGGAACTGCCTTTGCTTCCTCAAAAGCCTGTCTAGCTTCCGCGGCAGATTTTCCCTTTCCTTTGACTGAGTGAATCTCTAACTCAAAGACAAGAGGAGCAAACCCTGGAATTCTTGGTGGAGCACCTCTCTCTCCGTAGGCTAAGTTGTAAGGGATATAGAGCTTCCAGTGATCACCCTCAGTCATCAACTGCAAGGCCTCAGTCCATCCTTTGATCACTTGATTTGGAGCAAAGCTGGTACGTCCGGAGTCGAATTTGGAGCCGTCTTTAAGAGTTCCAGTGTAAGTGACGTCGCATTGATCACCGGCCTTTGGGCTTTTGGCATCAGGATTGGTTGATGACTTGATAATTTCGACTAACATTCCAGACTTTAAAGTGATCACACCCTCACGTTGAGAAACTTCCTGAATGAACTTCTCGCCAGTTCTCTTGTTATAAGCATTAATATCTCCCTTCTTTTTATCAGCAGAAACACCAATTGCAGTAAATGCAATGCACATCACACAAAAGACAAAGATGTGTAAGAAATTCATGGTTTTAATGAAAGGCAAGTGAATGACAGTAGAATAAACTGCAAGTCAATAGAGAGAAAGAGATGATCGAAGAATCAACGAACAATTTGATCTTTCCCTACGAATTCCTTCATAATTCCTCAATAATTCCAGAGAAAATGCTTTCATTTTCCAGGAATTATCTTGGCAGAAGATCGGTTCATTTGAGAGGATCGTGGTGGATTGATTTGACTTTTCTTAAGGGTCATTTAGTGATAGTCATCTTTCCAATTTGATTGTTATCTTGTTCAGTAGTTCCTTTAGAGAAAAGGGAAGAAAGTTTTAGAGGGAAAGAAGAGTGAAGATCTAAAAGTTCCTTCATTGTTAGGTTTCTTTTGAATACTTCAATCAAGGAAGAAATGAATGCGATAGTGAACGATGTTAAGGCTTTCAAAGGAAAGTATCTTCCAGATTTTACTTGGTTTGAGCTTGTTGATTGCATTATGGTGTTCCTTTGGTATAATATCATTGGATTCTTAAACTTTCTGAAAGTCTTCGGCTCGGAATATCCTGAATACAATGTCATGACTGGAAGATTCCGGACTGGGGTGATTCATTTCACAGCAATTTACTTATTACAGTTATTTTACATAGAAGAAGTTAAGTTACAGTTAGAAGTTGTTGTCTCTCCAAACGAAGGAAAGATTCAGTTGAATGTTTTAAGCTTCTACCTTCTCTTAAACCTTCCAACCTCATGCCTGGACTATTGGGTTGGTGGAGAGAAAATTAAAGGTGTACAACAAAATGTTAGTGAAAGACAGAAAGGCTCAATCCTGAACAAAATCTTGCAATTTTTAGTCTCTTTGCAGTATAAAGTTTTGATTAAATCAGTAACATTGAGCTTTAACGATGACATACAATTATTAATTGAGGATACTGATATTTCAATAGATCTCAAGGGACACTCTTACGCTGCTCAAATCGGGAATCTTAATTTACGATCCATAAACCATGAAGAAAAGACTCCTTCTCCCCTCGATGTTGTCTCCGTCGCAGGAGCCAGAATATCAATAGGACGAGCGAATGAACAATTTAAAATACAAGTTTCAACATCGAAGATTGCAACCCAAATCGAAGAAACGTCTGTTCTTATCATTATTCGATATTTATTGTATTGGAAGAGTATGTCCTATTATAAAGTTGAATATCTACGAGACTATTTAGACGATCGATTTGAACAATTATTAAGTCGCTTAGAATATATCAATTCCCAAGCCCGTAATATTAGTTTACGAAGTACTGAAACTGAAATCCAAGAAGATTTAATTGAATTTGTTCGTGATTATCCGAATATTGACTTCCATCATTCATTTTATTTCATTTCAAACCCCTATTATGATAATAGTGTTATTACTCAAAATGCAAAAAGGATTAATAATATTAATATTTCAATTGATGAAATTTTGATTGTTATTCATTCGAAACCAAATGCTCAAATTCATGATGAAAGACTTCGCTTTACTGGTATTTTGTTTGCTTTTGATATTGAAGCTACTCCAGGAGAAGAGACAGTGAAAATTATGTTAAATAATGTTACAACAAGTAATAACGTTGATCATTCTGCGGTTTTACCTCTATCCGAACCGATCATTTCATTGAATTTCCACTCTAGAGTTATTAACCATACAAGCTTTCGTGGAAATGTTTTGCCACTTCAACTTCGACTAAATAGTAAGACAATAAACCTTTTATTATGGTCAATTAATGAGCTAACGAGCACATTAAATCTAAACTCCAACTTGATTCATTCTCTCCCGAAGGATCGCTTATCTCTCGCCACTGATTTAGTATGGGAAGAAGTGCTTTTTACAGCAGAAAAATTAACAATCGAAATATGGCAAGATGAGAAAATTAATGCTACAAATTATAGCCTTCAAGAAATTGTTGGTATTCAATTAAATCTATTAGAACTGACTTCAGCTTCTTTAGGACATCCTAATTGTTTACAATTATCTGTTAATGATGTAATTATTGGACCAATGCGACAACAGTTTCACTCAAATGCTTTCCATATTCATCCAAGTTTATTATTATTAAATATTAAAACCTTTATTCCTTTTAATCAACGAAAAGACGGTGCAGGAATCATAAAAATTATTCCAATTAGTAATTTTAATAATTTTCAAGAGTGGGATGCTTTTATTACCTCTTTCGTTCGCTCAAATCCGAATGGCGGTGCTCAAGTCAAAGCAATCAGTTGTGCGGTCCAACAATGTCAAGTGTATTGCACTAATTCAGATTTGAAAGCTCTTTCCATTCTTGGAACTGCCTTGAATCAGCATAGCACATTAAAGACAGTGACGGTAGATCGAGAATTTGACGTCTTCGCTGCAACTGTGCTTGATTTATCAAAGATAGAGTTTATTATGGAGAGTGTTGATGTTGAGTTAGAACATCAAGAAGAGGATAAGATCCATGTGTATCGAGTTCTGCATCATCAAACCATAACTTACGAGAGTGAATTTGTGACGAACAATTATTGGTCGTCTTCTTCTTTCTGTATCTCTCAACCACTTCAAGTACTTTATTCTTTGAGAAAGTTTCACGATGATGAATTAACGATTGTTGTTGCAGATCGGGTGCTATTGAATATTACCACTGGTAAGCCCATATCATTCGAAGAGAGACCAAGCTTAAAAGAAGGGAAGTTTGGAGAAGAAAATGAAAGTCTCGCCAGCGAGTCGGTATTCCTCGAAGATGATGAAGACGCTCCTCCTTTAACATTTTACATGAAAACTGGATTGTCCCAAGTTTACTGGCATGTTCATCATCGAGTAGGCTTCGGTGCAAAGTGTTCTTCTCTCTATACAACCATGAAAGATGTTTCGATTTGCGTTGATATACAGGAATTAGCTCCACTCTTTCGTTGTATTAATCATTATTCTGGGAATATCTACCGGGTTCCGTATAAGAGGCATGAAGATCAAAGGAATAATACGGAGCAAAACATACATTTTGCGATCACGTCAGAGATTTTCCACCTTCTGCCTTCATCAGTTGCCCATTATACAGTACAACGATTTAGGATCACTTTACTTCATCTTTTAAAACCAGTTATGATTTTACAGACATTAACCTTACAATATTCCACTGTTGCGTTCGGTCCTCATCTCTCACAATCTTCCTTTGAGTGCACATCATTACAAGTAGCAGAGACGAGTGGCGATACAGTGAAACATAAATTAATCATTGACAACATGTCAGGTGATTTAAAAAATAAATTAAGTTATCATCAAACATCTCGCACGGGTGAATATGGCGTGATGGAATTTAATGCAGATCAATTATTAGTTCTTTATGTTCATCGCGCATGGATGACATTAGTTACTTTTCTTCGTGATTTATTTATTTCTGATCTTTATAAAGCAATTTATAGCCATTGGCCCGGTCCAAATCCACTCCCAATTTATACACATCCTGAATTACCTAAAGGACTTTATCGATGTTCAATCATGATAAGACGTTCAGAATGTCATTTACCAATTAGTTCCTTTGCGCCTGATGGATTAGCAATAATATTTCATCATTTAAATTTTTATTGTACAAATGAATATTTATCAAAGTATCCATCTTATTTATCTTATTCAATGGGTCCATATTTAGCGAAACGAATATGGTTGTCAGAAATGAATAATATTAAACAATTTACTTCTCAAATTTTTGCATCATCATATGAAAATGTTGATATGTTTGATATTACTGATCCTGAGTTAGAATGTCGTTGGAAATTAGCAATTATTGCTTTTCAAGATGAATTAACTTGTAAATTAAGTCAAGAAGAAGATATTAAATATTGTCAAACAGCTGAATGGTATATGACTGTTGAACTTTATGATGCAACAATTGCGTCCTGGTGTAATAAAAATGCTGTTTGCAATGGACAAGATATATCTTGTACTATTCGCAATCGTCCTGCGACACCAAATTCAGATGATCCCACTGAAACAATTAATGAAGAGATTTATCACACTGCAACGGAAGAATATCGCAATACTTGTATTGTTGATGTATTAGCGGAAGAGATTTATTGGGTATTATCACAAGGGCAGTATTGGTGTATTGTAAATTTAATACAACAAAATTTTATTGAAGAGTATTATCATGTTCAAGATCCTTATATTTATCCGAAATGGAAAGTTGCTGATGTTCATGAAGAAATCTTTGGTCGTGATGCATTAAATAAAGACTTACCATTAATTTCAACAGTTCCTGTACATATATTAAGAGGTAGAATTATTTGTATTGACAATGACAGTGACTTTTATGAGACTTTTGTTATGGAAATCCCAGAAGGAGAAATTCTTGAATTGAAAGATTGTCATAATTTTGATCTTTTCTTTAGCTCGTCCGTGCCTTCTTATTCCAATCATTATCACCATCGTGAATCATGTTGGAGTAAATGGTCTATGATGAATAAACGACATGCCCCGACCAGTGGTATCTCGGCAGCTACTCCGGGTGATAAGCTTTTTGGAACGAATCGTGATCGTGATGTTAAGATCGATCACGACACAGATGCTCCATTCTGTGTCTTAATTGAGCAATTAGAATTAGATTTTTATCGCCTGCAATTCGGTGGAGGTAGTGGCATTGAAGTCTCTGCAACAACTTTTATCGTCATTGCTAAAGCGGAAGATGTAAAGCCGGAAGATGTGAGTGGAAGACAAAATGCTCACCATGCTGGTGGAGATGATGGCGATGAAAATGCTTCTCAGTTATCAGAAAATGATTATGACGATTATGATGTGAAGCAAATTCTTGTTGCGCCGCGAGATTTCTTGAGTCGTCGACCACATTTACTCTGGAGTGAAAAAAAACCCTCCGCCGCTGCGTCATCTTTCGGACCGGGAGGATCCACCTCTACGAAAGGTATTAGCAAAAGTCCTTATCATCAATAT
>VFQN01002755.1_pt1 | contig 26376 bp, 32 predicted proteins | sample 3512371 | NCBI WGS metagenome assembly VFQN01 (sample SAMN10412370, study PRJNA504923) | tailings metagenome | isolation source: Replicate 2 from Balatoc abandoned mine | place: Philippines: Itogon, Benguet | collected 2017-08-28 | reverse complement strand
TCCCGGCCCCGGCTCCCACCCAGACGCGTAGCCCGCACAGAAAACAACTAATCGCAACCCCGGACTCACCTAGCGGAAGCATGGGCGGGCGGAGCGGCGCGAAGTGGGGGCAAGAGGCAGAGGCGCGGAGTCGTCAGCAGCGGGCGGGAAAGAAGAAGGGCAAGGCGTGTGATGCGAATGCAGCTACACACGTGCATGTAACTTTTAACTGTAGCTACAATGTGAGGGGCAGGAAAAGAACTATGGGCAGGGAGGATGCGCAAAGGATGCAGAGTACACACAGGGAAGTACGGCAAACCGTACTTCCCTAGGTGCATGCGGGCACGGGGCCGGGGCCTAAGAGGCTCACGACCGACCCCGTGCACCGCGGGGGATCATTCGCATGGATCCCCCGCGGCCGTGTGCGGGGACACCCAACCCAGACACAGCAGACCGGACACATGAGGCGGGGGTGGGGGCGCAGCCGCCAAGTATTGAGAGAAAAGAGTTGCTCCGACGCCCCCGCAACCCGTTACGCACATCCCTCTGAAGTGCAAACCCCTACATGCTTAGAGTGCCCCACGAGGGCGCCGTGACAACTTTCTTTTCCTTCAACTATTGGACTCCTCGAGCACTCCCGCAATCAGAATATGCCTGCCCGCCCCCGGAAGTACGCACCACGCCGCAACGATTTGCCAACCCGCACCCGACCACGCCAGACCCGCCCTCACTTGTTGGCGCCGTCAAGCCGCTCCGCCTCCGTGAAGGCCCGCATGCCGTCCAGCACCGTGCGAGCCTGCAGCACGCGGGGCGTCGCACGGGAGGACAACATCAAGGCGCATGTACGGGACGGAAAGAGAGAGCCAAGGGAAACACGGACACTGTCTTGAACACCGTGCGGCTGCCAATTTCGTTGGCATTGGTGAGCACAGGTGGGCACGCACGTGCATGTGCGCCGGCACGCCCGCAGCCTCCCTCCCAAAGGGCCCGCGGCCTTGCCTCGTCCTTCCCGCAAGGTCCGCTCCCTCCCCTCCCCCTCCCCCGTCCATCCACAACATCGACGTCACCTTACCCCCGCCCACCTGCAGTATGTCGAGCGGCAGCGTCACGAAGCTCTCGTAGGTGTTGCTCTCGTGGCCGCAGCTCAGGCATCGCACCTGGCTCTGCCAGCGGCCCTGGAACAGCTCCTCCACCAGCGTGCGGCAGCCCTGGGGCGGGACACGCGCCGGGGGCGGGGCAGCGAGGGGGCCAGCACCAGCGTCCTAGGTCGTGGCACAATCAAACGGGTAGCCAACCTAGGCATCAGAGCACACGATTTGCGCTTCCAAGTTTCCCAGTTCCCAGCTGCAAGGTGCCGTCCTCACTCCCCGGAACGGGCCATTCCCTGTCTTCCATGCCGCACACGGCCCATGCCGTCCTGCGGTGCGACCATCCCTCCCGCTGTGCTACTGCAGGCAGCTGCAGGGGCGGCCTGGCCGCACCTTGGTTGCCCCCGCCGCCCTCCGCGCGTCCCGCTCCGCCACGTCCAGAAGCGCCGTTAAGAACTGGCGACAGGGGGAGGGGGAGCGGGGAAGGCGGTGCGTCAAGGAAGACCTCTTTAGCGCGCACAGGGGGGAAGGGCACAGCGACGACCCCCAGCAGCTTGCACGCTGCACGAGCTGATCCGGCCTCAAGCTGTGCGAGTTATGCCCAACCGGTAAGCCCGCAGGGCAAGCTTACATTAATCCTAGCACTCTGCTGCCTCCCTCCCCCGGCCCCGGCCCCCACGCCCCTCCCGCCCCCACCTCGTGGCTGTCCTCCTGCCTGCCCCGCACGAAGCTCTTGCTGAACAGGTGCAGGTTGCGCACCACCTCCCCCGGGCTCACGCTGGCGCCCCGCGGCCCCCGCAGCAGCGCCCCCAGCTGCCTCTCCAGCAGGCACAGTGTGCAGGGCGCGGAGGGAGCCGCGGGGGAGGGCCCCTGCAGGCCCCCGGAGGCTGTGGAGCGGGGGCAGCCGGAGGAGTGGCCGCGGGCGAGGCACAGTGACCCCAGAGGGGGCACGTACGCCAGGCACTGCGAGTGCACGGGACCAGCGGAACGTGATTCCTGAACATGAAATTTGATGTGGGTTGTTTGCTGGTGCGAAATGGGTCAGGTACAGGTGGTGCGCCGCGGCGTTGAGGGTAGCGGTGCATGGGAAACTATATTGCTCTTCTGGCGCAACGGCGGTGGTGACAGGTGCGGTGCAAGCACCTTTGCACACCTGGAGCGTGGAGTTGATGTAGCATGAGTTGCCGGTGTTGATGAGGCCTGCACCTGCCGGCTGGTGCGACTTCCAGCGCGCGGGGAGGCTGAGGACGCTGGGGTCCCGGCCCGCAGCCTGCAGTGCGGGGCGTGTGGGGACAGGGCCACCGTTGAATCCTGCGTTAAGCCCCTGACGCACTCCTAATTGCGGCTGTTGCCTACTCAGGTGCATGCTGCTCGCACATCTGGCCAGTTCTGTGACCCCAAGGTGCCACGGGCGAGGAGTGGTGCCCGGCGTAGCGCTCCACGGGTCGGCGCGGGCGGGGCTGGCAGAGGACTACTTCTCCTGGTCCAAAAGGCCCCATAAGCGCTTTTAGAAGGAAGCCAACTCACCTGCGTTGCAGCGCTGGTCCGCAGCGCCCGCGCATCACTGGAGCCGGCGGCAACCATTACTCAAGCAAGATCGCGGACTTGCAGCAACGATCCAGGAGTACAACTATGCTACCAAGCGTAGTAAGGGAAAGGTAGGGCCCGCTGCTTTTGTGCAGCAGGCCCTACCTCTGTATGTCTCGTCCCCGTGGGCAAGAGCCAAGATAATTTGCGTACGCAAACGCTAAATTGTTAACTGCAATGCTCGCTGGCTAGGAGCTTTCCGGTTGGATGAAGATGGGTAATATGGAAGCGAAGTGAGCAAGCAGGATGATTTCGCATTATAGCAAACAAACCACTCTGTGCAGTGGCACCGCATAACGTGGTCCTTTCGCTCTGCTCGTACTGCTGCTCACATAAGCGGACTGCATGAGCGGACTCAGACTGGGACTCAGAGCTGTCGCCAACAAGCTGTTTTCCATAATCCTGCAGTCTTAGTAAGCATAGCTTATTTGTGTCGACACGCTACATCGCTTTATGCCAGCGACTACTGAAAACCAAAAGACAGCTGGTCCAGCATGACCCCTAGCAGCTTATTGCCGGGCGCTGTTCCCCAACCACGTCTTTAGTTTATTGGTTACATGCTTCCAATGGAGGCAGACGGTGTTGTAGGCACGTCAGCGGCAGCGATGGGCGGTATCGCCGAAGGAACAGCCAGCGCGGGGACGCAGAAGGACACGGCGAAGTCTTTTGTCGATGACGTGCATGACATGGTCCGTCTACTGAACTCCGTGCGTGTATAGACCATATGAGCACGGGACAGGGTTATGATGTCCGGGGCTCCCGCTTGCTTGGGTCCGCAGGTGCTGGATTTCTGCGAAGACGGTGTCATTGCCTTTCAGAGGTACGCCAGCGGGGCAGAACCGACGGCCTGAAGCGAGGCTGGCTACTGTATTCCAGGCAGCGCCCAGGCCGCCCACCCACCCGCCTCCCCGCCCGGCCGCCCGGTCCGCAGGTGCCTGGAGGAGGCTCTCACGCCAGACCAGCCCTCCGAAGCCCAGCTACCGCCGGTTCCCGAGGAGCTCTTCCACATCCTTGAAAAGGTGCGGAGGTTCTTAGAAGCTCCTATGCTATTCTTGGTTTTAAACGTCCTGTCCAGCCTTTACCTTCCTCGGCCCATCCACCTTGCTTGGGCGCACCCTCAGCGTTGTGCTCTTCATCCAAGCACGAGCACGCCCGCCTTCACTCACGACGCAGCCCTACTGTCACGACCACAGGGCACCCAACGCATGTACGACAGCCTGGTCTCCAAAGCCGAGGCGGGGCTGCAGCTGTTTGAGATGGCGTGCACCTCGCACGTGTTCGAGCAGCCCGCAGCCGCAGCGGTGCCACAGGTACGGGAGAAGGGGGCTCACGTCCACGTTGCGCGTGACCCCCGACGCAAGACCATGCACCAGGAGCACTGGGAAGCCTAGTGGTGTATTATTGTAGGTGTAGTGGTTCCATACCCGTAAAAGCGCTCTCATCCCAACATCTGGCCCGGCACCCTCGACGTACAATCATGCCCATTTCCGAGCTGTAAACACAATCTTACTGTCCGTTGCCCCTCCCTCTGCCAGGTGCAGCCCATGGAGCTGCCCGCTGCCTCGGTGTCTGGTGTGGCGGAGAATGAGGGGGAGCTGGCGGAGCACGTGGCGGCGCTGCGGGCACAGCTGGCCACCGTGAGTGCGGGCGGGGCCCCGCGGGCCGGCGGGGTAAAGGCTTTTGGGCCTGCGGTGCTGCGGTGCTGCGCGGGCTGGCGGTAGAAGCTCGGGTGCCGTACAGGCAGGCCAAGAACCTCTCGCGGAGCGCTGTGCAGAGGAACCGCTGCTGCACTCCTTGAGGGCCTGCGAGCTACCGTATGTGGGGCCCAGCTCTTGCAGGCTCGCACGCTCGGGCCAGCAGTACCTTGACCCATCTTGCACACGCGCTGTACTACCCCTGCGCCTAACACTGGGCATTATCGTGTTGCTCCTTCTCCGTTTGGTAACGCACTGTTGCTTTCCCCTGCCCCTGCCGCTGTTGCGTCGGCCACCCAGCTGGACGCCAGCTGCTGCCGCCTCAAGGAGCACCTGCAGGCAGTGGACCGGCAGCTGCTCAGCAAGGGTAGGAGGGGCTGGCGGGGGAGGACGCGTGGGCCCCTGTCATCCCCCCATAGACACCATTTGCTGTAGCACGGGAATAGGAAAGGGTGTAGAGCCACAGGGCTGGAGGTGCCTTGCAGTCATGGCTGAGCATGTCAGCCCCATGGAAAGCCAAGGCACTGCACACCCGAATGGCGCATCAGGATGATCACCATGCGCATTCGTGTTGGGGATGAGCGGCAGGTCAAGTCCTTGTCCTCGGTATCCCCTCTGCCCTACTGCCCAACGCCCAGGAGACGTGGGCGAGTATGCAGCGGTGTCCTCCACCGCTACGGGCAACAAGGCCACCATCCTGGCCATCGCCCACGCGGCCGCCAACCTGCACAACATGATGGAGCGCGCGGCACGCCTACGGGCGGAGAGGCAGCAGCAGCAGGCTGGCGCGGGAAGAACAGGTAAGGGGGCGTGTAGGGCAACCGTCAGGCAGGGGTGTAGGTCTTGCTGCAGGGGGGCGAAGCACGGCTAATGCGGTGGAGGCCGTGGAGGTGCATGTCAGCCGGATCTGCCCCCCGTGCCCGTGTCATTACCGTGGGGTTAAGAGGAACTCGGCACTCGGCAGGATCGAGTTCCGTTCAAGGCGCCTCGGCTTGTGTTTTTTTCGTCTAGTGTAAACTGTGGGGTTAAGAGTGATCCCAGCGGCAATGACCAGCATGCACGAAACCCATGTTGCAAGGCAGTCCTATGCCCTGCAGTTGGGCCTTGTCCCTTTCAGTGCTCACGCACCGTTGCTCCCACGGCTACCACATGCACAGTTTTTACGGTAAAGCCTCCAGGACCTTTCCGTTGCACTGGGCTTTACGTGTGCATACTGCTCCGCCCTCTTACCTTACCCTGCAGAAGGCCCCGGCGCCCCCCTGGCGTGCGGCCTGGCCAACGAGCCGCGCACCACAGCAGCAGACGCGGCGGCGTTCACGCAGAAGGTCAAGGTGTAGGGCAGCGGCGCGCAGGGCCTCAATCGCCGTTGTCCCCGGAGGAGAGTGGGCACGACGTACCTGTGACAGGGGAGCAGGGCGGCCAGCTAGCCCGCATCGCCCCAGGATGACAGCAGTTCTTGGTTGCGTCGGGGGCATGGGCACGCTGTGCCCAGCAAACTCTGTGCTGCTTTCGCCACACCGTGGGTGAGCCATGTGAATGTAATCTACGCTGGGTATAAGGACGGTCGGCCGTGAGGCGCGGCCAGGTGCACTCGGGATGGCAGCGGACAGCAGCTGCATGGCGGAAGCTGCTCTCCAAGGTGGCGGACCGCACGTGTGTAGCTTGGTGAACGCTAGGCACGTCACCGTGCGCCGGGGCGCATGTCCTGAGGCTGTTGAGCACTGTGTCATGCGGTGGTTCGTGGCTCCCTGCAAGGGGCTCTCATGCAGGCGTCGGCGCCGTCAGCTGCGAGGCTGCCGGTACTAGGGCGGGCGTGTATGGCATGGGGCATGGCGGAGGGCGCCTAGCAGCGCAGGCACAGTGTAAGCAGTTGGCAACGTGGAAGGTGGGCGGTAGGGGATTGGTAGACGGCCAGACGTGTAGACGGCGGAAACATGCAGGACAGGGCGGCGTCGTACACTGTACTGCCGTACTATGGTGCCGCTGCGGTTGGCAACCGTAGACGCCCGGTGAGGTGATGGCAGGGATGATGCCTTCGTTGACGTTACATGGCAGACAGCACGTGTGGGCACACGAGTGATGGCGCCCCTTGGTAGTCCTTATCTCCTGTCTATTTACAGCACGACCTGGCACGACTGATTTTGCGGACACGGTACTTTGCGAGTTGCCACCAGGTTCCCACCCCGTGTGAATGTCCCCAGAAGTCTATGCATCTTATGCCTTGCCAATGGGGGCGCCGGAGTATTAGTGGGGGTGGCAGCAGAGGTGGGCTGACGACAGGTGGCGTGCCAGACAGTCGTAGACTGCCGATGCCGTAAAACAGCGCCTGATAACCTAACCTACACCCGCGCAGGTACACCTAACGCGCATTAGCATACGTTTCCTGATGTGCGCCATACATAGCACGTAAGTTTCGACTCAGCGTTGCGGCAGTCGGGCTTGCGGGCACAGTACCTGTGCTGAAACACCTGAACCACTGCAACATACACACGTTTGATAACAGTAACGTAGGTTGCAACTACTTGTGCTGAAACTTAGCCTCACTACCAGTTTGTAAGGCATTTCACTGCCAAACCAGCTCACAGCGGCTGCCCTCTGCAGCCCTTAGCCTCCAAACGGTGTATTTAGTGCTTTAATGTGACGCGTAACAAATATATAGATGAGACCGTGAGGTCAGACAGTGGGACAGGAGACCATGTAACGACGCAGGGCAGAGGCAAAGTACAGGGCCTCATTATGCTAAGGGCGCTTTGCTTATGTGGAGCTGAGTATCCAGTTGACCACGACGAGGGTCAGGTTAGTATTTCTAGACGTTCGGCATGCTGCGAGCGCCATTATGGCGAGTTACCTCACTCCACGCCATCACGCCTGCAGGATGTATTCTGTGATGATCCGCCAGCCTGGGCGCAGCGTCTGGAAGAGGCCAGCGCCGCAGCCAGCGAACAACCTTGCCTGCCCGACAGCAGCGCGACCTCCGTCTGCAGCTCATACTTCCCAGGGGAGACTCCGGCTGGAATACGGCCCCTGTATTGCCTCTGGCAGGTAACATGACGTGTACTGCTACATACCCACCTACGTCTGGACGCTTTCCTGCAGACGGTGTGATGAAGCATACATGCATCCGTAAGCCACCAAGCTGCAGATCCCCATGCTGATGCCATTTTCCCTGCCCTTGCTCTGCACGCCTCTGCAGACGTCCTACAGCACAGGCCACTCTGCCTTCGGAACTTGGACACCTAATGATGAGGTGGACTCGGTCGGGACACCCGGCGCAGACCGCCGGGGTGCTTTAACAGCAGCCGTCGCGCCCGATGCCTCCCCACCCTCTGGCGCCGCCCCCTACGCTGCTCCCAGCGACACCACCTCCCACCCCGCCCATGGGCTGTCGCATCTCGCCCCTGCCCAACCCCACACCCCATCTCTGGCCCCCGCCCCCCGCCCATCTTCCATGCCCGACATCTCTAACCCCGACGCTCGCCGCGGCCAGGACCACCCACAGGACCGAGGGCACGCGCTTGAAGGCATCCTGCTCCCACCCAACACCAACGGCGCCGGCACCAGCCCCGGACCCCCGGCGAGCCTCCCGTCGCCCGCCTGGGGCTCCAGCGCCAACAGCCAGCAAGGCTCAGCCACAGGCCCCGGCCAGCCCGCCTCCCGCCATGGCTCTACGCTCCTCGGGCAGCTGGGCCGCCGGCCGCCGCGCGCCCCCGCCTCCGTCTCCTCCCACGCCTCCTCCCACGCCTCGCACAGCTCCTCCGGCGGCATGGCGGCCGGCGGCTCCAGAGGCGGCATGGCGGACGCGCTGCTGGGCGCGCTGCGCACCCTCAAGCGCCACGGCACCAACATCGGCAGCCGCGACCCCAACGACCGCGTCAGCCTGCAGCGCATCACGGCAGGGGGCGCCGCGCCGCCGCCGGCGGTCACGCTGCAGCGGACGCCGTCCGAGATACGGCAGCACCTGCAGTCGCAGGCGCCCAAGGTGAGGTGGGGGCGCTCTTGCCTTGCTGCCCAGCTGGGCGTGGAGTATATGGTCCATGGAGGGTACCCATGCAGGCCTGAGCGTGCTGCTCATACGATTGCAACCACGAGGGAGGAACCCGTAGAGCGAGATGAGTGGACACGTATGCGCTTCTGGGCACAATGGCAACTTTGGGATGGTGGACATATGGTTACGCCCTAAACGCACGCCCACATGGCTCCGCCAGTTGGAGTTTTACTGCAATGGGCCCATGTCACAACGCAGTGTCACAAGCACCTGCGTCCTCTAATGGCCTAATGCTGCTGGTATCCCCCCTGCCTCTCACTCCGCGCACCGCAGCGCTCCATCCTGAAGGGCGCCGGTGGCCGCGCAGCACAGCGCCACAGCCGCCTGGCGCGCTCCTCGTCGCGCGGGGGCGGGGGCGTGTCCTTCGTGACCGACACGCCCGACGCTGGCGGTGACAGGGACGGGGACAGGGACCGGGACACCAGGGATGGCAAGCGGTCAGGCCAAGGCGGCGATATGGGCGCAGTCCCGGCCTCGCCTGCGACCCCCACGCCCTCTCGACCGCGCTCTGACCTGCGCACCGCGGCATTGCAGCAGATACAAAGCGATGTAAGCACGGCAGCAGCAACGACGACAACAGCACCAGCGGGGGGCCCAACGGGGGCACAAGGCGATGCCTTGCCGGCGCAGGAAGGGGGCCCGGCAAGCGCTCAGTCACGGCCCATCTCAGCCAGCCCGCACGCACGCGAGGGTTCAGCCACGCTCTCGCCCTCCGCGGCATCCTCGGGACGCCTGCAGCTGGGGACCAGCCCGTCCCGGGTACCCAGCGGCCTGCTCCGTACCCCTACATCACCGCTGGACACCAACTCGGACGTGCGTGGCCAAGAGCCGGGGGCCCGGGTTGGGGCCAGCGGCGGCGTTGAGCGCACGTCCTGTGAGACTGCTGCGTCTCAGGCCGAGCCCACGGGCGACCTGTGGAGGGCGCGGACGACGGGCCTGGAGCCCATGCCGCTGAGGGACAGCCGCTTGAGCCGATCGCGGCTGGGGCTCGGGCCAGCGGTGGGAGCTGGGGTGGGGCAGGGATCGGTGAGCGCGTCACCGAGTGGGGAGGTGGATGAGGTGCTGTTGCTGCAGCAGCAGTTGGGGTTAGAGGACAGCGACACGGAGGGCCGGACCAGCGGCGGCAGTGGCAGGAGCGTGAGCGCCGACGGCCGGCCCCTGCACTGGACCGGTGGCCAGGCCCTGCAGCAGCGGCGCCAGACCCTGCCCAGCCCACCGGCTGCCCAGCGGCATCGCCCGGCGCCCATCGTGCTCCCTAGCAACTCGCAGCGCTCGTTGGGACCCGGGTCGCGACAACTGTCGGCGGCAGGTCGCGACCCGGCCCTGGGCCAGGGCAACAGCCCCAGCCCCGGCTCGGACCCTCCGGCCAGCGCCGCCAGCTCCACAGGCGCCAGCCAGCAGCAGCACCCCACCCCCAGCACATCCCGCAGCCTCAGCCGCGTGGCGCGGCAGAGCCTCTCGGGGCTCCCCCGCATCGCGGCGGGCGTGGCAGCGGGCCTCGCGGCCGCCCTGGGAGCAGGCTCGCTCCCCGGCTCCCCCCGGGACGCCCCCTGGTCGAGGTCCGCATCCGGAGGCACGCCCCGGAGTGCAGCCGGCGTGCCGCCGCTCAGCCCGCACCCGGGTGTCCGCGGCGCCTCCGGCCTGGGGCTTGCTTCGGGCGTGGGCTCCCCCGTGCCAGCGGCCTCTCCCTCGCCCCTCGGCTCCGTCACACACCTGCAGCAGGACCAGCAGCAGCAGCCACCGGGCACGCCGTCGCACTCGCCGTTGCAGCCGTCCCACAGCCGGCCGCGCTCCGGCTCCAGCCCCGGTCAGGGTCAGCCCACCCTGGGCCCCTTTCTGTCCGCCCACCGCCTGTCCTGCGGCCGCAACAGCGCCACCGTCGCGCCGGAGCCGCAGCCAGTGGCCCAGCCGCCGCAGCCGCGCGGGCTCCACTCTACAAGCCCAGGTCCCAGGGCGGCCGTCGCGCGCGCCCCGGCCTCGCCCAGCGGCCAAGCTGCTTCCGCGGCTCCTCGGCTTGACGCCTGCAACTCGGCGGGCCGGTTGGCCAGCCCGCTGGGGGTTGCAGGCCCGGGACACACCCATTGCCATGGCCAGGGCCAGCGCCTGCCGTTGACCCGTGCCTATTCCCTTCAGGACCGCGACCGGGCCGGCACCGACACGAGCAGCCGTGCTGTGCTACCCACAACCGGACAACAACCTGGGTACCCTCACCCACACACGCAATCGCACGGCGGCAGCCACACCCACGCCGTGGTGCCCCCCGTGGCGTTTGAGGGCGAGCCGCCGCCCACCGCCTCCGCCCGCCGCCTGGCCCCCCGCGCCCACACCAGCGCCCTGGCCCTGTCGCCTCTGTCCCTGGGCCCCGCCCCGGGGCTGCCCGCGGGGCCCCGCCGTGCCAGCCTCGCCGGCGGCGTCACGGCCGCGCCCACGTCGCCCCCAGTAACCCCGCCCGGGGGCGCAGGGAGCGCCAGCGCGGGGGGTGCGCTGCAGCCCCTGGACCCGGCGCTGTACCCGGGCGGAGCCGGCGCCACTGGTAGCCCGCGACACACGTTCAGCGGGCGCGCCAATGCCCCTGCGATGGCGGCAGCGGCGGCAGGGGCGCCCACCATCAGCCGGCCGATGCGCCGGCAAACCACCGGTGACTTTGGCGGCGTGGGCCGTGGCCTGGAGGAGGCGATGGCGCTGGGGGCGCGCAGGTGGCAGCAGCAGCTGCAACCTGCCCTGGCCCGGCTGGGGGCCGCGGTGGACGGGCTGCCGGGTGCAGGGGGCGGCAGCGGGGCCGGCAGCGGCCCTGCGGAGTACAGCTTGGAGGCCTACTGTAATGGGGGCGCCGGGTCGGCCATGCACGTACGGTGGCAGGTGCAGGTACAGGCGAGGCCAGGGCCGCTGGCTGTGGAGCCCTTGGAGCAGGGCTCGGGGCCGGGGCCCGGCGGTGGCGGTGGCGGTGGTGCCTTGGCCGGGGACGCAGGAGGTGCAGGTGTGGCAGGGCGGCGCCAGGCCGCCGGCTTGACGGCCGCTGGTGGCGTCGGGAGTGCCAGGGAGCTGGTGCGCATCACTGAAGTCCAGCCGTACAGTGCGGTGGCGGGGCAAGGAACGGCGGCGCACCTGTCAGGGGTGCCGCAGCCAGAACCCGGGGGGACCGCAGTGGAGGAGTGCGCAGGGCCAGACGCGGCGAGCTCCAAGTGGAACAGCAGCGGCAAGGCCAGGGGCGCCGGAGCGTCGCCTGCTCGCGACAGGCCCCCGGCCCAGCTGCCACACCCGCATGCTGATGCGCACGCGCGCACGCATGCGCCGCACCTGCCCGCCACTGGCCAGGGCTCCGGTGCGGGCCGTGCTGAGGCGGCAACCCGGACGTCTCCCCCGCCACGCGGCCGCATGTCGATACCCGGCCACCCGACCGTCCAGGAGCAGCCTCCGGGGGCGGCTGGCGGCCGGTCGGGGCAGGGACAGGGGCGGCTGCCTCAGGCGAGCTCACAGCGGCGGCGGGGGAGCGCGGCGGATGCGGCCGCGGGGGTGCTGGAGGAGCTGCCGGGGGTTGTGCCGGGGGCGGGCTGGGACGCAGGGCCAACGGTAGCGGTGCCGCACGGGCAGGGCACGAGGCGGCGGCTGCAGTAGCTGGATGGGTAGAGGTGTGGTGCCAGCGGGCAGGAAAGCTTGCGGCGGCATACAGCGCACGGTATGCCGCACGCATGTACGGTACGCGCGTGCCTGCCGGTACACGGTACCGCGCCATGTGAGCCAGCTGCTGGCGGGTGTTTCTACGTGCCACCTTCTGCTACCCGATCAACCCACTGTATGCGAGCAGCATTCTTTTGCTATGAAGTGTTTACTGTTTGGGCAAGGCCGGGAGGAGTGCATGACAGCCAGTGTGTTTGGGGCTGCCAGGCGCCCGTTTGCAAGGCGAGGCATAGCTTGGAGAGGAGGATTGGATGGTCCCTGGGTACCGGGCACAAGGGATATGGACGAACGTGTGCAGTTACACGAGCTTAGCAAGTGTGTGCGTGTCTGTCAAGCTTGCGTGGCTCTGGTATCTTGCTGCTGAAGGTCCTGCCGGGCCTCCCTTTAACCCTGGGGCTAGCTTATGCCCTTGCTGGTTATACGAGGGCTTCAGCACAGGGGCCTGCTATTTTTATGACAGTCGATGCATACAAACAGTGTAGGTGTTACGGCGGGGTGATCTAAGACACCCTCAGCCACGAGCGTGGCACCAGGACCAGGGTCCCTGACCCGGACCGTTCGGGGCTACCGGTACCGTCTCGCGTGCAGGAACGGGCAGGCACTTTTGACATTTCGTGTTACACTCCAGATGGTGTGGCCACACAATCCTTACTGGTTCCGACCACATCATCAGGGGAAATTTTTCAGCTAGCGTTGCGTCGATGCTGTACAGGACAAGGAAACGTCCAACCTTGGCAGGGCAGGAAGTGTCCCACCAAGCTACTGTTGTTTGTGACGCTCGGTACGGCACTGCTGCGGCGGGCCCTTCCACACTTGACTCCTGGTCGTTAGCCAGGGCTTCCTCGTCATACGCGTACGACTGCTGAGCAGCTCAACTTTTCCTGTGGCCAGAGCGGGTGCGTGACCAGGTGCATGACTCCGCTTATGTCTTTGCTGCCTTCACTCACGCCACTCTCACGCCAGCCCACGCGCACCCAGCCACCGCTTGCTCATTGCGGATCTATCCATTACTGAAACGTTTCTTAATTCATCCATTTTGGGGGCAGCCTGTGAACGGCCCCTGCTCCTTCCTTCGCCCTCGCACTGGCTCCCTCGGTTAACCGTCGGTACTTGGTTGCCTGCGGGGCCAGATGCTCTGCCCCCATGCATCAGGAAAGGGCAAAACCACACGAGCAGCACAGTCGTGTGCCCTTTTGGGGGTCTGCACGCTGTTGCGTGTTGGGCCATGGCAGGGCGAGGCCTGGACGAGTACCTGACTCAATGCTGAAAGTGCCAGACGGGCGGTACAAATCTTCAAGGAGAGCGTCATGAGGTCCATTGGCATACTTGGTACCCTTTGTAGGATCTTGTACCTAGAGTTACCTCCGCGCTACCAAGACGCACATGGCTTAAAGTGAACTGCAGGCCTCCTGCGAAGGTCGCCCTCCCATTGCGTACTGATTGAGATAGATTTCAGTGATCCAATATATTGACGAGTATGCCCCAGCAGGCACCTACTGCCCAGTCGGGCGAATGAAGGGGACTTGGAACCTGAGCGATGGGATGCAGAGCGAGCCGGCCCTGCTCAGCTTCACCAGAGGCTACGCAGGAGTCGCAAGATGATTTGCGGGTCTGTGTCGAGACAGATGAAAGCGGGGAAGATGAGCCTGCGGAGCGCAGGTACATGGTGACAACATGCTTGCTTGCCCTTTTACTCTACTGGGGCCAATCCAGCTTGGGCCGATCACCAATTTTGGTCCTACATATTCTGTATGCCAATGGATTGCGTGCCACTGGACCCTCCACCTTGACTGGTGCCCTCACTACCAATCACATGGCTTTCAGGACTAAAATTATACTGGCGGCCGGGCGGCAGGGCGGCGTTCACTCCTTGAAGCTAGCGGATAAGCTCGAGTTAGCTAGCGCATTGGCAGGGGGGCCCAGCCATGTCGACCGCAGCGTCCGCGGTGGTCGCTTCCAGCCCTCGGTCTCGGACCCCAACGTCAACCTCCTTGCATCCACCCACAACGAGGCCCTCACCGCTATGGCCAGCGAGGGGGCTGGAAGCTATGATGTGGGGCCGGAGCGGAGCAGCTGCGGGACACGCGCTGGCAGGGTTATCAGCGCCGGGGGGCCCACATGGGAGCCCTCTATGCGTCGTGGGAGCACGGGGGGCGCTGCCTACGGCCTGGACGCACCCGTTGTGTCGCAGGCGACCAGCCGTAGGGTCCGGCGCAGCAGCGTGGAGGAGGCGGCCGCGCTCATCGCCATCACCAAGAACTTCAGCACCAGGGGTGCATTGATGGACCCCGGCCGCGGCCCTTACGCCCACCGGTCTGCAGGCGGTACGGCAGCAGCAGCAGGCGGGCTGGCCGGCAGCTCGTCGCTGCACAGCAGCAGCAGGGGCTCGGGAGGGTACCGGGCCGGACCGATCTTCTCACACGGGGTAAGTTTGTGGCCGCGGCGGGTTACTGGTAAGGAGCACAATTTGGGCGGGCATACATGTTGCCTAGGAGGGGCAATGACTGCCGAACCCCCACGGCCCATCGCCCAGGCTGTTGCAAGCTCCGGACGTGTACGGAAGCACATCTAGACGATATTGCACTCAGCCAGAATCAACTAGGTCGTCCTGCGTCGCATTCAATTCCCAGGCGAGTTGTTGTGCTGTGTGCACACAGGACAGACCGCTGGTGATGGCCTATCGCCCTGCATCAACGGCATGATTGCGGGTGCTATGCAACTCTCCCTCGCATATTCCAAATTGGCTTATCTTTACCTGCCGTCGTGTGGTGCCTCCACCCTCCAGGGCTCCGAGCCGCAGCTGGCCGCTCCGTCGTCGCAGGGGGGCTCCTCCGTGCGCCGCCCAAGCGGCGGGGCGCTAAGCAACACGGTAGGTACACATGAATTCTTTCACCGTGTGTACGATACGAATGACAGGGTTGCCAAGCAGCACAGGGGTTACATTTGCGGCTTCATTAATTGCCATGCACTGACAGTGTCATCTGCACCCCGCGCCCGGCCTGCAGGCGCGGCGGTACAGCAGCAGCGGCGGAGGCGAGGAGGACGGTGAGCGAGGGCCCAGCCGCGGCGTCGCATGGGCCCTGGAGGCCACGTCGGGGCGCCGCCGCGGCCGCACCTCCTCACCTGGCCAGCCCACCGTGCTGGAGGAGCAGGAGGCGCAGGACGTCGGCTCCCGGCCGGACAGCCCCACCACGCGCGGCCTGCTGGAGCTGCAGCAGCGCCACCTCCTGCACACGCAGCAGCAGCAGATGTACAAGCAGCAACACTCGCCAGGCGTCGCCGGCCGCCGCCCCGTATCCCTGGTCTTGGTGCAGCCTGCTGGGGGTATGCCCCCACAGCCGGAGCAGTCCCCGCCTCCCCACAGTCCTGGAGCAGGACGAGGGCAGGTCCAGCAGCCCCGGTCTGCGAGTGCTGGGGCTAGGAGCGGGGACGGCAGGTGCAGTGCGCGGCAGGGCGGTGGCGACGAGGAGGGGGAGGAGGGGGAGGAGGAGGAGGAGGAGGAGACCTCGGTGCTGCTGCCAGTGCGCGGCTCTGAGCAGGAGCTAGGGCCAGCATCATGGCAGGAGCCGGCCCTCGCCCCGCCGCAGGGTCAGGCAGGGGGCGCGTGGCGAGTGGTTCGCGCCCCACCTGAGCCGCTGCTGCTGCTCCGCGGCATCAGCGACGGAGTGCTGAAGGCGGAGGATGGGGACAGCAGCGCCAGCGCGGGAGGCAGGGAGGTGGCTGGCGGCAACAAGGGCGAGGGCCCGGATGGGCTGCGGCTGCTCACGGCTCCGCACCTGGCGACGTCATCTCTGCCCAACAGCCCCCGGGACAGGGACCTGTCGGCGGGGCTGCGGAGGGGCGGAGGGCGCGAGGCAGGGTGCGAGGTGCGTGGGTTGCCTGTGTGGTGGGGTGGGACTAAGTGCGCGCCTGTGTTGGCCGCCGGACCCCACGCGGCATACGGTACCGTCCCTTGCTGCGTATGCCTCGTGGAGTGACCTTGCCGTGCCGTGTTGTGGTGGCTGCCATGCGCGCGGGGCATGGCGGCGCTACACCCGCAATGCCGCAACCCTGCGCCCTAATCATTGTACAAAGGACCGCGTCGTGGCACCCGCCCCTGTGGCTAACTGCCACCCCTTTTCATCGCTGCCCACAGCCCGAGGTGCTGCTGAGTCCCGACGGCTGCACGGGGACCTCCCCTGGCGGGCGCGGCCTGGGAGCCGGGAGTACGGCGGCGGGCGGCGAGGAGGCGGGCGCAGCTGGGGAGCTGGAAAGCCCACTGCCCGGCATGCCCATTCGGGTGTAAGTTGAAGGTTACAATGGGGTTACTTGAAAGGATAAGAGCCGACATGTGAGTTTATATGGGTATGATGGGGTTACACAAAGGAGACTTAGAAGGCGTGCTGACTTGTGGAGTGAGTTGAGGTGGCAGTCCATCCCAGTCGAACTGGACCAAGAGTCATGGTTCTGTGAACATGGGGGCGATGCCGTGTGACTCGGCAAGTTAGTCATGGCGACATGAAAGCAAGAAAGGTAGCAGTCGCCTGCGATACGGCGGAGCAATGACGTTTCGTTTGGTGTGGTGTGGTGTGCGTGCGAGCAGGGCAGCGGGGGGCAGGAGGCAGGGGGCAAACAGGGGCGGATGGCACGGTGTGAGCAGGAGTCAAAGAAGCAGGGGCAACTGCCATTGTGCTTGGGGCTTGTGTAGTACAACATAGCGTGGCTTGGGCGCACACTGGGGCGGAGGTGGGCGCGATCACATGGACCTGGCTGCCATAGTGCTGTCATGCTGCTGCTGCTGAGTGGTGTGGCTACACCGACAGGTGTTGTTCGACTGGGTGTGGGAGTGTTCCGGAGGGTAAGAAGAGCGCACAGCGGGCGAGAGGTCGGGAGGCCAGGAATGGCTTGCCGGAGAGGGGCCGACGAAGGGGAGTAGCTGGGGTCCGTGGGGTGCGGACAGGGGCGTTTGGTAGCGGGGATTGCGATGTTTGTGCAAAAGACGAGAAACAGGAATGCGTGCGTGGTTTCGGTTATCGTGCTCCTGCCTGCCCATGTTGGTTACGCGTGCTGTACCATACGTGCCCAGCGGTTGCTTGTGGGCTGGAGGCTGGCGGTCCACAGCTGGACATATGACAGGGTGACGAGATCCCTAGGCCTCTGCGCAGGCCAGTGAAGGGGTGTCAGCCAACAACCGCAACTTACTGCGGTGTGCTGCTTGTGTGTCGCTACACTAGGAAAATGGGTACGCGATGCCTGCGCGTGTCTTGTTAATTGCTGTACCGCTGTTGGTAGAGGCTGTCCTTGCTGCCCATCCAGTCCAGATCCAGAGGCGTGGGCACATGCTTCCTACTAAGCCTGCACCCTTACTGTAGGGCCGCAGTAGAATGCGCACGCAAGTAAAGCAGGGGGCGGAATAAGTGATCGTGCGTTGCCATGGCATGGTGTCATGAGGGAGGGTTCTTGGTTCGGCATAGGTTGGCGACATGGCAAGTCCTTATTGCTACGCGCTGTGGCACTAGGCAGGCGCATGGCACTGGAGGCACTTGAAGTCGCGCACCGTACAGGTGTAGGGCGCTTTCACTGCGGCTCGCGCTGCGATGTACTTTGAACCTTGGATCGGCATTGTTGCTACGCTGTCCTAATGGTGAAGGCAAGAGAGGGTGAAAGTGGCATGCCCCTACCACTTGTCCAGATCTGTCAGTCACTGCAAATGGTGGCGGGGCAGGCGGGGCAACAGATATAACATAGCACCGACCCCGCAGCGTCATCCGGGGCGTTCTGCTGTGTGCGCAGCTCAGGCCGCCACGTGTCCACGTGGACCTCCGCTGCTTGATTTCGACATGCATATCTGCGAGTACACGTATGTATTCGCTGTTGTGATCTGCACTGTATGCTGCTTGTTATTGTGGACGTCTTGGCAGGCAGGGTCGGTGCTGATTGGGTTGTATCAACGGGAGCTGGGTCGGTGGGCAAGCACCTCAGCACTCCAAGGCCGAGACTGGTCGCGCAGTATTACGGCCATTCCGCAGATGCCGACGTGTAACGTAACACGAGCCGCCACGGGCGAGAGGCCAGCGCTACTTGGGGTTACCGACTGCCTCCGAACTCCGTCAATGCAACTTGCAGAGTAGCCGAGCGTCACGCCAGAGGCCAGACCCACGCGCCCATCGAACGCTTGCATCCCACCAGCTAATCCATCGTCCCCCAGCCTGCTAACCGCCCCGCCCCGCTTTTCTCACCACAAGCCGCCGCACCATCACCCAGCCCGCCTTGCTCCTGGGCCCCTGCCCCATTACCCGCACCACCGCCACCACCACCGGCTGCCCCCCCTACCCCCTCCGCCTCCCGCAACAGCTCTTGCAACTCATCCCGCAGCCCACCATCCTCCCAGGCCCCCCCAGCCGACAGCCCCGCCCGCGCCGCCTCGCACAACCACTCCCTCCGGCCCAACCGCAGCAGAGCACGCGCCTTGCGCCTGCACGCCTTGGCCACCGCCATGCTGACATCCCCCTGGCCCTGGCCCCCCCCTGGAAGGTCCGCACCCCCGCCCGCCCCCAGCAGCGCCAGCGCCATGTCGCAGTCCAGGACGGCGGCCTCATAGTGCCGCGCCACGGCCCCCTCCGAGCCGTGGTCCACACCCTCCAGGTGCCCACACGTGTCGTAATCGCCTGCAGGGGCGTGCACGGGCACCACCGTGAGGGGCAGGCCAGGCTGGGGCCCTCAAGAGGGAGGTGCTGCAGCACAGTGTCAACAAGCGGGCGGGGGCAAGGAGAGCCCCGGACAAGACCAGGCGAGGTATTGGGGGGCCTGCGCAGCGAGTTGCCTGAGTGCGTGGGACAGGGCAGGTGCAGCGGCCTGGCGAAGCACCAGGCTTGCGCCCGTGGACCACCCTCTTGCAGCCCCCACTGACCCAGCGCTGCAGCGCACCTTCCCGCAAAATCCCCGCCTCCGCGCGCGCCATGTACGCCGCCGCCCTGTTGGTGTGGTAGGCTGCGCGGCGCGGCCCCTCGCTGGGCAGGCGCTCCAGCGGCACCAGCACGTCCAGCGCCGCGCTGTAGCGCTCAACAGCCACCGTGTGGTTGCCGCGCCTAGGACACGTGCCGACACATAGGCGAAGCCGGCGCAGTCGGGTGCGGGGCATCAGTGGCAGGGGTGCACGCGGCATTCAGTAAGATTGCAAGGCGTTACTCCCAATCAAGTCAAGCCGGGGGCCGAGTTTGAGCCAGGAGGGCTGGGCAAGTAGGGCTGGGGTTGGTGTGAGGGACAGGCCGCAACAAGGGCGCTGACACCGATGTTTCAGTGCGTAGTCCGCCAGCCACGCATACCGGACCCGCCCTGCACTCCTTTACCTGGGCGGCAACGTGCCTCGCCTGCGCAGGCTTTCCATCGTGGCCTGCCCCATACCCCCACGCTCCACACCCCGCCCCCACCTGTACGCCTCGTTGCCCTGCTCCTTGAGCGCCTCCGCCTCGTCGCCCGTGGGCCCGCCGTTCACGACCGTGCGCTCCGCCGCCACCCGCAAGTCCCAGCCGTCCTCGCCGCCCTCCTCGCCGTCCAGCCCGCCCAGGGACAGCGGGCCCTGGGCACCCGCAGCTCCCGCCCCAGGTGCTGGCGCAGGCGCGGCGGCAGGCGGGAACCTGCGGGCGGGAAGGGCCCGGGGTAGGAGGCGGGGGCATACGGTACAGCTGAGCGTGTGGCCATTTCACCGTAGGCACCGTAAGGTTAGTTATAGCCACCAAGTTGGGCCATGAGGCGCTTACGGCGCCGTGACAAAGCGAGGAGCATTCCTAGGGTAACAGGTGTGCATGGCCGCAGCGCCTACCACGCCCCCACCCTGTTCCAGTCAACGAGCGGCAGGCCGACTGGTTCCCTTTTCGATTACTCAGCCGCTCTGCGGTTACCCACCTGCTGAAGTCCTCGTGCAGCTGCTTGGCCAGCTCTCGCTCCTCGGGGGTGGCCCCGGCGTCCCCCGCCCAGCGCTGCAGCAGGTCCAACAGGCCCTGGCTCAGGGACAGCCGGCTGTCCTGCAGAGGGGGGAGAGGTACTGGTAACACGAAGAAGGAGGAGCGCACGTACGAGTGGCAGCGCAGCAATGGGACGAGACGAAGGCAAAATGTGGGGATGGTAAGGTCGTAGCAAGACGTGGGGAGGGGAAGTTGACGCTCTGACCACCGATGGCGTAACGGCTGCGCGCACAAGCATGATGCAAGACACGAAGAGTAGAGAAAGTGGGACGCGAGGGGCGTCAATGCTCGCAGAAAGCGTGTGCGTGGTTGCGAGGAAAAGGACCCTGGCGGAAGGAGCACAGTACGGTACGGCAAGGGCTGGAAGAGGGTCCCGGATCGCCGACTCTCTGGAGCTTCCTGAAGCCTCACAGAATTCCGCCTTTAGCTGTGCTGGGTGTTTCATCCGCATGTAGACCAACAGTGCCGTACAGGCTGTACCTTTGTGAAGTGGCGCCGCATCCACGACACGTAGAAGGCGAACAGGCGCAGCGCCATGTCGGGGGCGCCGGGGAACAGCGGCGGGTGGCGGTAGTGCGACAGCAGGGTGGGCAGGAAGGCAGTGGAGCTCAGCTCGTACCTGGGCACGGGTTGGGAAGGGGATAAAGCGTTAACAAGGGCGGCGTAAGGACCCCATGGGTGCAGGGAGCCCTGCTTCGGAAGGGTGCAGGCAGGGCCTCAGCGGTCGTGAACACCAGCCCGCACCGCCTATCAAATGGCTGATTCCCTGCAGCGCGTATCAGGGAGTTCATGCATCAACTATACACATCACTCAGCAGGGCCAGCAGTTCCCAGTCCCCATGCCTCACATGCCCCGCCAGGCCGCCGCGTAGGGCCCTGCCCTGGGCCCCCTGCCGCCTGGCGCCTGCGGCGGGTCGTGCCACGGGAACACGGCGTCCTCGTCCGTGATGTGCAGCAGGCAGGACAGCGCCTGGGAGGCCAGGTAGGCGTTGGGGTGCACCAGGCAGGGGACCAGGGCCCTGGGGGTGGGGGGAGGAGGGGCAGGGGGTGCGGGCGCGGAAGGAGGACGCCGGCGGGAGCTGGGAGTTGGGGGCCGGCGCATGGGGACCAGGCACGGACATACACCAATTAGGCTCTTAACTCCGTAGCAACAAGTGCGTGCACCACCAGCACCCTCGCATCTTACCCCAACGGGAGAATGTTTTAGACAGCCCACCGTTTCCTGTACAGCCGTGTCCCCAGAGCTGTACGCAAAGACTCAGCTTACAACCGCAGACTCTCAGTAATACTAGTCGTAAAGGCCGGCGCCAGTACTTGCTCTCCCCAGTTCATGTCCGTTCCACACGCGTCGCTCGCAATCTCCCCCGACCCCACCACCCACCCACCTGAGCCCGCCGGCCTCGATGAAGGGCTGCACGCGGTCCCACCGCTTGCTGTGCACCAGGTACAGCGAGGTTAGGGCGCAGATCTGCACGCGAAGCTGGGGGGCCGCGGGTGGGGCCGCGTCGCCTTGGCCCTGGCCGCCAGGCTGGGGCTGGGGCTGGGGCTGGGCCGCCGGCGGCATCGCCAGCAGCTGGGGGTACAGGCGCATGTCATCCTCCGTGGGGTAGAACAGCAGCTGGCGCGCCTGCGACGCCGGGGGCAGCAGGGCTACGGGTGGGCGGGCGTGGTGGTGATGGGCTGGGAGGCTGGGAACAACCGGCTCGCAATGTGACGCGGCCGCCAAGACGTGTAGCAAGACTGCTGGGAGCAAGCCCTGCACCAGCACGCCAGCCCTGCACCAGACCGCCTATGCCTTATACGCCTAGATAACCCAGACAGCCCAGGCCGGCCCTGAAATCAGCACGTGGCACACACGCGCCTCGCTGTCGGATGGCTTGACGTCTGCCTGGGGAGCAGCGGTGTTACCGTGTGCTGCTTCTGGCAGAGCCTTACGGCGTGCTTTACCTTCGCAAGAGGCACTCCGCGGCCCAAGCAGAGCTCCAGGTCAGCCAGATGAGGGTTATTGTAGCGGTTCATGAGGCCCCCCTTCAAAGCCGCTTTCAAATCGGGAGGGCTGTCCGCGATGGCAGCCTCCAGAAACGCCTCGAAAGCGAAATCCTGTACTGCTGACACCCCTGCCATGGTTGTGCTGCTGTATGTCACAGTGAGTGACGTGACCCCAAGGCTCCTTGTCCCTACGGCAGTGCCGATGTCCTCGACATGTCCCCGTCCTTGCTCCACTTCCAGTTATGATGTTCTCCCGTTCCAGCAGGGCGTGGTACAAAAGAATCTATTTCAGGCGCTTGTTTGGTTGGCTCGCAGTTCGCGCTTTGTTGATTTGGCCGATGTTACAGAGGGGCCATTGTTTAGCCCGACCGGTTCTGAAGCGGCACTGTGTATGGTGTAACGTTTGGTGTTGAACACAACGTTAACGCGTTGTGTTCTTAAGCGTTAAGCGTTTGCCAACATTGCGTTTCGCCCATTGCCAACTGAATCGTACGGTCCGCCAGGATCTAATGTAAACAGGGCACCAAGCAACCAAATTGAGGTTGTTGAATACTTCTATCTAGGGTGGACACCAACAGAAAGATGCAGGTCCTCAACAAGTCTTCCGTCCGGCCCTTCACGGCCCAGCGCCCCAGCAAGCCTGCTGCTCGCAGCGTTGCCGTGCGCGCTGTTGCCGCTCCCCCTAAGCTTGTTACCAAGCGCTCGGAGGAGGTGAGGAAAGATCTAGGATCGGTTCACCACCTTGCAAGCCTACCCGGAAGGAGTTGCAATCGCGGCATCGTCGGGTGGACACGCGCTTGACTAGATCTTCCGCGTTCCTGCTGCCTAATAGATCTTCAAGGAGGCTCAGGAGCTGCTGCCTGGCGGTGTGAACTCGCCGGTGCGCGCTTTCCGCTCTGTCGGTGGCGGCCCCATTGTGTTCGACCACGTCAAGGGCGCCTACTGCTTTGATGTCGACGGCAACAAGTACGTCGACTACGTTGGCTCTTGGGGCCCTGCGATCTGCGGCCATGCCAACGACGAGGTCAACGCGGTCCTGAAGGCGCAGATTGAGAAGGGCACCAGCTTCGGCGCTCCCTGCGAGCTCGAGGTAATTCAATTGCTTGATTCTGCGACCGAGAACTGTTTGGGTGCAAGCACCAGGGCCGGCCCAGATCATTTTTGACTCCGAGACGTCCCACGTCAACCCTTGACATAATACGCTTGCGCTGCACCGTCACGCGAAGTTCTAAGGTGTGCCCAGGCAACCCGTGGATCCCGAATGCTTCTTGTACTTTGTAGGTATGACCTTGGCCTCGTGTCCTTCAAACCCATGCTGCCCCAGCCCGCCCACCGAACCCGCCTGCTCCCCCTGCCCTCCCCAACAGAACGTGCTGGCCAAGATGGTCATTGAGCGCGTGCCCTCCGTGGAGATGGTCCGCTTCGTGTCCTCGGGCACTGAGGCCTGCCTGTCGGTGCTGCGCCTGATGCGCGCCTACACCGGCCGCGAGAAGATCATCAAGTTCGTTGGCTGCTACCACGGCCACGCCGACTCGTTCCTGGTCAAGGCCGGCTCGGGCGTCATCACCCTGGGCCTGCCCGACTCCCCCGGTGTGCCCAAGTCCACCGCCGCCGCCACCCTGACCGCCACCTACAACAGCGTGGAGAGCGTGCGCGAGCTGTTCGAGGCCAACAAGGGCGAGGTGGCCGGTGTGATCCTGGAGCCCGTGGTGGGCAACAGCGGCTTCATCCCGCCTACCAAGGAGTTCCTGCAGGGCCTGCGCGACCTGTGCACGGAGCACGGCGCCGTGCTGTGCTTCGACGAGGTCATGACTGGCTTCCGCATTGCCAAGGTAAGGGAAAGGGGGAGGGGCGCTTGGGCGACGCGGGGCGCGCAGCCGATGGGGAGTGCAGCTGGGGACGCCTCCCTGCCAGCCAACACTTCTGCTCCATGCTGCTGCTCCTGTTGATGCAACTGGATGCGTCAGATGCAGGCTGGATTTTTTACGTTGCTGTCCTCGTCGTAAATTGCAGGGCTGCGCCCAGGAGCACTTCGGCATCACGCCCGACCTGACCACCATGGGCAAGGTCATTGGCGGCGGCATGCCCGTGGGCGCCTACGGCGGCAAGAAGGAGATCATGAAGATGGTCGCCCCCGCCGGCCCCATGTACCAGGCCGGCACGCTCAGCGGCAACCCCCTGGCCATGGCTGCGGGTGAGCGGGGGCTGCGATGAGAACGTGCCGGCCGGATGCGTCGGCGGGGACTGTGCATGTGCTTGTGGTAGATGATAAGGATGTGCACGAGCCATGAGGCACAGGTTACAGGCAGAAGCTGACGAGCACCGCGCCGCGTCCCCATCTCGCCCGCGTTACTTCCGTCCAGGTATCAAGACCCTGGAGATCCTGGGCCGCCCCGGGCAGTACGAGTACCTGGAGAAGATCACCAAGCGCCTGATCGACGGCATCCTGGCCGCCGCCCGCGAGGCGGGCCACGAGATCTGCGGCGGGAACATTAGCGGTGAGAGGGGGGGCGCGGGGATACCGGGGGAGCGGAGCGGCTTCTGTTGCACAAGGCGAGAGGTGACAAGTCAACTTGTGTCCTGCCTTAGCCTGCGTGTGGCATGTTTGCCTTGGGTTGCGTTGTGCCCACTCGCTGACCCTACCTTTCCACCCTGCCCCCAGGCATGTTCGGCTTCTTCTTCTGCAAGGGCCCCGTGCACTGCTTTGAGGACGCGCTGGCCGCCGACACGGCCAAGTTCGCGCGCTTCCACCGCGCCATGCTGGAGGAGGGCGTGTACCTGGCGCCCAGCCAGTTCGAGGCCGGCTTCACCTCGCTGGCGCACACGGAGGCGGACATCGACAACACCATCGCCGCTGCCCGCCGCGCCTTCGCCCGCATTTAAGCGGAGCAGCAGCAGGAGGCCCATTGCGGTTGACCACCATGTGCCACTGGCTGGGCTGGGACCGGAGGGGTGGCGGATTGGGGTGGAGCACGTGGTAACGTTGCTTGCGGTGCATAAGGTTTTGAGGGGTTCTGCATGGCGCGGGTGGAGAGGCCATAGAGAGGTAGATGTGATGCAAGACTGCCGGCCCTGCATGTGAACTGCAGGGAGCTGGTGTTGAATTGGTAATGACCTAGTGGGCACTGTTGGTTCGGCCGAAGTGCTCGGCCACTGCAGGATGTCTGCTTTGCAGCATGCCCATGGCATGCATATGACTCAAGAGAGGACGAAGCCGGACTGCCGCTTTGACCGCCGTGTGTCTTGTCATGTGTGTTCAGTGTGTGGCGCGATATTGTTTTGACCAAACCCTGAGAGCAGACTCCTTCTTTACAGGCTTGTTAGGCCGGCCGCCCTGTGGCCAATTTTTATCCGCGGAACTACCCGTGGGTAACAAACAGATAGTTATGGTGCTGGAGGTGCATTGTATGCGTTCGCATGTGCCCTGCAGGTGTGCACCGGGGCCAGGATTGATCAGTCCTGAGGCCCCCTTGTAACATCCAAGCTGATCCTCTGTTTTCGTGCGACACCGCACCCCGGCCCACCACTGGGCATGTACACACAGCATGGGTTGACGAGCATGGCCTTGTCGATTTGGCAGTGTTCAGACGATGCGTAGGGGCAAGCCCTGAAAGGAAGGCACCTACTGGGGGTACGACAACACTGCACGGCTTCGGCAGCCGTACTGCCTAGGTTGCCATAAGGACCTACCCCAGCAGACAACTGGGCTTCTGCAGCAAACTGCCTACGTAGAACACTATACCTGTCACGCCCGCGACAGATTGAAAGGGAGACGTTGAGTTGCTCTGCTCGGATAAAGTGCGGTGCACGGTGCATGGCGGTGGCTGTAAGTAGGTGCATGGGCGACCCATGTGGAGTGCGTCTTCGTCAGCGCTGGGTTGCCCAAGCCCTCCAAGGCACGGGTTACGCCCAACGCCTACCTTGGCAGCTGCGGGGCGCTGTGCCCATACTGCTGCCATACTGCTGCCATACTGCTGTGTCGTTTACGCAATTGGTGCCTGAAGCGCTCTGGCCCGATCACCCTGTCCATGACACACAGCCTCGCGACGGGCACCCTCTGCCTTACCTACCCTTACTGATATGCCACCCCTGCACCGGTACCAGAGCTGGAGAATCATCGGGGATATTGGCTCTGCGTTTCCAGGGTCCGATAGCTAAATAGTATCAGTTTTGGTTACGCCCGGGAAAGGCGCCGCGTGGCGTGGGTTCAGGGAGTGGAGTAGCGGGACAGAGGGATGACACTCGGGTCTGCGCGCGCGCGAGCGCTTTGCCGGGGAACTCTTGGCACCTTCCAAGCGTGGGGTAAAATTTGCAATCCGACCGGACGCGCTTGGGTTTCGCGGGATCTGGCTGGGCCGGTCGGCAAATCCTGC
>VFQN01002754.1_pt1 | contig 26378 bp, 19 predicted proteins | sample 3512371 | NCBI WGS metagenome assembly VFQN01 (sample SAMN10412370, study PRJNA504923) | tailings metagenome | isolation source: Replicate 2 from Balatoc abandoned mine | place: Philippines: Itogon, Benguet | collected 2017-08-28 | reverse complement strand
CCAGCTGCGCAAGAAGCTCCAGCTCGCGATCGGCGTCTCGGGGATCGGCCTGCTGGTCCTGCTGCCGGCCGGCCTCGTCGCCGCCGCACGGCCGCGGCGGGCACTGCATGGCGATGCCCGGTTCGCCAGCGCGGCCGAGGTCGATCGCGCGGGCCTCACGGGCGGCGACGGGCAGCCGGGCATCCTCATCGGCCGCCACAGAGGCAAGTTCCTTTCGCTGCCCGGCCAGCTATCGGTGATGCTGTCTGCGCCGACACGGAGCGGCAAGGGTGTAGGCGTCGTGATCCCGAACCTGCTGAACTGGCCCGACTCCGTCGTGGTGCTCGACATCAAAGGCGAGAACTACGACATCACGGCCGGCTACCGTGCCGCACACGGCCAGGCCGTCTATGCCTTCTCGCCGTTCGACGAGGACGCACGCAGCCACCGCTGGAACCCGCTGACCGCCGTTCGCAGCAGTCCATTGCACCGCGTGGGCGACTTGCTCACCATCGGCCAGGTCTTCTTCCCCAACGACGGCGGCGGCACCTCGTCCGAAGCCTTCTTCAACGACCAGGCGCGCAACCTGTTCCTGGGCCTGGGCCTCGTCCTCCTCGAAATCCCCACACTGCCTCGGACCATCGGCGAGATGCTGCGCCAGTCCTCGGGCAAGGGCCGGTCGCTCAAGGATCACCTGAGCGGCTTGATCACCCAGCGCCGTGAGGAAGGAAACCCACTGTCCGACGAGTGCGTGGACGCCTTGCAGCGGCTGCTGTCGAACTCGGAGAACACGCTGTCCAGCGTGGTCGCCACCTTCAACGCCCCGCTGACGATCTTCGCGGATGCGATCGTCGATGCGGCCACCAGCGCCGACGACTTCCGGCTCGAGGACGTGCGCCGCCGGCGCATGTCGGTCTACGTCCGCATCCCGCCGAACCGGCTGGCCAACGCCAGGCCGCTGCTGAACCTGTTTTTCTCGCAGCTCGTCAGCCTGAACACGCAGGCCCTGCCCGAGCAGGACCCCACGCTGAAGGTGCAGTGCCTGCTGGTCAACGACGAGTTCACGGCGATGGGTCGCGTGGGCGTCATCACCAACGCCGCCGCCTTCCTGGCCGGCTACAACCTGCGCCTGCTGACCGTGGTGCAGGCCATGTCCCAGCTCGATGCGGTGTATGGCGACAAGGAAGCCCGCACCTTCGCCACCAATCACGGCATGCAGATCCTCTACGCGCCGCGCGAGCAGCGTGACGCCGACGAGTACAGCGCGATGCTCGGCCACTTCACCGAACGCGCCACGTCGCGCGGGCGCAGCCGGTCATTCAGCGGCCACGGGCACAGCACCGTCAGCCGCAACGAGAGCGAGCAGCGCCGCGCGCTTCTGCTGCCGCAGGAGTTCAAGGAACTGGGCAGCGAGCGCCTGGTGGTGATCTTCCAGAACTGCAAGCCGATCCTCGGCGAGAAGATCCGCTACTACCGCGACACGGCCTTCACGTCGCGCCTGCGGCCGGCACCGATGGTGCCGCGCATGAACATGGACCTGCACCTGGCCCGCGTGCAGGAGCGCTGGCGCTACGCCGACGACGAGTTTGGCGTCGGCGATGACCTCGACTACGAGCAACTGGCCTACGACATGAGCCGGCTGCCCGCACTCGCCGACGGAGAGCCCGGCAAGGTCGCCGAAGGCATCCTCGATTTCATGGTCGGCCCTCGGCCGGGCGGCGCCTCGATCGGCGGCGCGATCGAAGCCGTCGCCGACGAAGACGGCGTCGTGCTCGGCGAAGACAGCGGTCTGGTCATCGCTGATCCGTCCGTCGTCGAACGCGCCGACATCACCTAGACCCGGGAGCAACGCCATGCGAACCCGTATCGCCCTCACACCATTCGTGCCCTGGCTCTTTGCGCTGGCCTCATGCAGTTCCCCGCCGAAGCCGCCGACGGTCGACGAGTCGCAGAAGCGACCCGTGAACTCCCAGATGGCCGTCGAGCTGCAGGTCTGCAAGAACGACCTCCAGAACACGCGCATCCTGGCCACCGAGTCGAGCCGCATCGCCGAAACCACCGCGGCCACGCTGGCAAACCTGGCGGCGCGCCAGCAGCTTCTGGCCGCCATGCAGGCGCCGGCCGCCCAGCAGGTCAAGGCCAACAGCGTCTTCACCGTGCGGTTCGACTTCGGCAGCACGCGCGTCGCCATCCCGCCCGAAGTCACGGCCGCACTGGTCGAGGACGCGAAGACCTCTCCGCTGGTCCTGCTGCGCGGGCGCACCGATGGCACCACCGACGCGCCGGCCGAGAGCCGCATCGCCCGCGAGCGGGCAGCGGCCGTGCGCGACTACCTGGTGGCTGCGGGCGTGGACCCGGCCCGCATCCGCGCCACCTACCAACCTGCCGGCGACCACGTGGCCGACAACGCCAGCGCTGGCGGTCGCGGCCTGAACCGCCGCGTCGAGATCGAGCTGTACCGCGCGCTGCCGGTTGCGCTGAGTGCGACGGCCGTCGCCCAGCCCTGAGGTTCCATCTCACCCAACATCGCGAGGTCACCATGGATGCAGACAACGCCCCCGTCCGCCAGGCCGCACCGACCCAGGGCGGCACCGTCGAGCCCGCGAACCGTGCGCCGGTGGCCATTGCGAAGTTCCAGACGCCTGAGCCGGAACCCGGCGAACGCTACGAGCTGCGAGACCCCTTCGCCGAGGTGACCTACCGCGCGAAAACCTTCCCCGAGATGGTCGCCAAGGCGGACCAGCTGGGCAGCACGCGCTTCGTCGCGGTGGCCGAAGATGGCAAGCGCACACCGATCCAGAAGGTCGACGGCGCGTGGCAACGCGGCGAGCAGCGTCCGGCGCCGCCCGAGCGCCCGCTGGACCCGGGTCCGGCGCGCGACGAGGTGCCAGAGGCCGGGAGCACCGGCCCGGCAACCGGGCCGAGCAAGACCACGGCGCAGCCAGAACAGATCGATGCCAAGGCCGTCGCGAAGATCGACACCCAGGCCGAACGTGCCGCGCTCGTGGCGCGCCTCGAAGCGGCGCTGATGGAGCGCTACATCATCAAGCGCGCACCGGTGACGATGGGCGACGTGACCATCGGCCGCACCGAGTACCGCTTCCGCGGTGACACCTCGCGCGTGGCCTTCACCGAGTCGACCTTCCGCCTGGCCACCGACACCAACAGCCCCTCGGTCGCCCGCTCGATGGTCGACGTGGCCGAGGCGCGCAACTGGAAGGCGCTGCGCGTCTCGGGCAATGAGGATTTCAGGCGCATGGTCTGGCTCGAGGCCTCGGTGCGCGGCGTGAAGACCCTGGGCTACGAGCCGAACCCCGGTGACCTGGAAGTGCTCAGGCGCGAGCGCGAGGTGCGCCAGGTCAATCGCATCGAGCCGGCCCGGGATGCGAGCAGCGGTGCTGCGGCAGCGCCAGCCGAGAAGACATCCGCCCGCGGCGGCGGCGGCCGCAAGGCCGTCCTCGCCGCCATCGAGGCGGTGCTTGTCGCAAAGAAGGTGCCCGAGAAGCAGCGTGCCGCCGTGATGGCCGCCGCGACTGAGAAGCTGGCCCAGCGCATCCGCGACGGCCAGGTGCCCAAGGTGAAGGTCTACGACAAGGCCGCGCCGTCGCAGCGCCCTGTCGTCGTCCCCACGCCCGAGATGCAGCGCGCGCGCGACCGCGCCGCGCCGGCACCCGTGCGGTGAGGCCAGGCCCGTGGAGACTTCGGCCCAGGGCATCACGGCACCGGCTGCGGTCTACGAGATCGCAGGCCGGCGGTTCGAGGTCGGGGCGCGAGGGTTCGCAGATGCCGTCGCGGATGCGCACGCGGCCCACCAACGCCCCCGCTGCATGTGCCTGGTCGAAGGCGTCGAGATGTATGTGGCGCGCCTCGGCGAGGGCTACATCGTCAAGCGCATGCCGGACACGGGAAGCCACCACGCGCCCTACTGCCCGTCCTATGCGCCGCCGGCCGAGTTCTCCGGCCTGGGGCAGGTGCTGGGCAGCGCGATCACCGAGGACCCGGCCACTGGCGAGACGACGCTTAAGCTGGACTTCCCGCTGACCAAGATGCCAAGCCGGTCGACGATCCCTCCCGCTGGTGGAGAGGGCGACAGCGTGTCGTCCACCGGCACCAAGCTAACGCTGCGCGGCCTGCTGCACTACCTGTGGGACCAGGCCGAGCTGACACGCTGGCATCCCGGCTTCGCCGGAAAACGAACCTGGGCCACGGTGCGAAGGCACCTGCTCCACGCAGCCGAACACAAGCTCGCCCGCGGCGACGCCCTGCGAGCCCGGCTCTACGTGCCGGAACCGTTCTCCATCGAAGAGCGCGACGCGATCAATGCCCGCCGCCTGGCACAGTGGCAAACCGCCGTGCCTACTCCCGGGAGAGCGCAGCAGCTGATGCTGCTGATCTGCGAGGTCAAGGAGATCGTGCCGGCGCGCTACGGCTTCAAGGCGATCGTGAAGCACATGCCCGACCAGGCCTTCGCGATCGACGAGCAGCTCTACAGGCGGCTGGGCCGGCGCTTCGAGGCTGAATTGGCGCTGTGGGGTGCCAGCGACGACATCCACATGGTGATGATCGCCACCTTCGGCGTGAGCAGCACCGGCGTTCCGGCGATCCACGAACTGTGCCTGATGCCCTCGACTCGGCAATGGCTGCCGGTCGAAGATGGGTTCGAGAAGCAGCTCCTGGACCGACTCGTCGGCGAGAGCCGCGCTTTCGTGAAGGGCCTGCAGTACAACCTCGGGAAGTCAGACAGGATCGCGAGCGCTGCACTCACCGACTGCGAAGCGTCGGCTCCCATGCTGTTCATCGTCCCCGAAGGCCTCGCCGAGTCTGCGCCTGGCCAACAATCTGGCGATCCGCGCTCCCCGATCTGGACGTGGCGTCGGTCCAGCGAGCCGATGCCTTCTCTCCCTCCGGCGCGAACCCGATCACCCATGTCGACCGTCCCAGCGCAAGCACAGGGCATGGCCCGGTCGGCCAGTGCCGAATGCCCATAGAACGCATCACTGGCGCAGGAGTAGTGCAGTTTCCTACCTTGTCGGCATGCCTACTCGAAACCATGCCGACAAGCTGCTGCACCTTGCCTCCAAGCAACCCGCCGTGGCCGCACGCGAGCTGTCCTCTCAGGGTGTCCCTGCGCGCACAGTCTCGCGCATGGCCTCACGTGGTAAGTCCGCAGCTTCGGCCAAGGCCTGTACACCGGGGCTGAGGGATCGCCCAGCCCGCACCAGTCGACGATCGAGGTGACCCGGCAGGCGCCTGAGGCCGTGGTGTGCCTGCTCTCGGCTCTGGCGATCCACGGCATCGGCGTGCAGGCCCCCATCGAGGTCTGGATCGCGCTGGCAGCCGGCACCGCACCTGACCGGTCAGCGCGACTTGGTACCGCGACGGCCGGCACAACCGGCGGAACCTCAGGAGCCCGCAGCCGGATCGTCCGAGGGAGGCACATCTCCGGCGGCGAACTCGGCCAGGATGGCGGCGCCGATGCAGGCGCCCGTCGGCCCAGCCTCCGCGTCGGCTCTCGACCCATCCCGGTTGGCGATGAGGGCACACCGTTCAGCGACCGTCGCCGCCAGCCGGGCGACAAGCGGCGACGGCAGCGCGTGCTGCCGGGCAAGGGCTTCGAGCAGGATACGGCATCATCAGGATGCTGGATATATATCCAGTATAGTGCTACTGGCACCGGATCGGGACAGTCAGAGGTTGCATCTGCACCGTCGTGGTGTAATGTGGTGCATCCTCCAGCACCTGGCCGCACCATGGCAATCGCAGCAAAGCAGCAGCACCCTCCGGCACGGGAAGGAACCCGCGCGTCAGTGACCTTTCCGGGCGAGCTTTACGCCGAGCTGGAACGGATCGCCGAAGAGAAGAAAGTTTCGGTCGCGTGGGTGGTGCGCGACGCCGTTGAGAAGTACGTCGAAGCGCAGTACCCGCTCTTTCGCCGTCAGCAGTGAGCGCGGCGCCATGCACAACTCGAACAACGTACGCCACATGACCAGCCCGTCAACACAGGAAGGTGCCACGCTGTGAGCAGAAACAACCGCGCCATCCGCCAGAAGATTGCCCGCCTGCTGGCTGGCGGCAAGCCCCGCGTGCTTGATCTGTTCGCCGGCTGCGGCGGGATCTCGCTCGGGTTCTCCGCAGCCGGCTTCACCATCGCCGGCGCCGTCGAGTTCGACCCGGACGCCGCGGCATCCCACGGCCGCAACTTCCACGGCGGTGATGCGGCCCACTCGCAGGCGCGCGACATTACGCAGACCAGCCCGGACAGGCTGGCGGCGGAACTGCAGGCCGGACCCACGGCTGACGCGTTCGACGTGCTCGTCGGCGGCCCGCCCTGCCAGGCGTTCGCCCGCGTCGGCCGGCCGAAGCTGCGCGAGGTGGACAACCACGCCGAAGCCTTCAAGCACGATCCGCGAGCCCAGCTCTATATCGACTATCTGCGCTATGTCGAAGCGTTCTCGCCGCTGGCCGTCGTGGTCGAGAACGTGCCCGACGTGCTGAACCATGGCGGCCAAAACATCGCCGAAGAGATTGCCGAGGTTCTGGAGGGCAAAGGATATGTCTGCCGCTACACGCTACTGAACGCAGCCTTCTACGGCGTGCCGCAGATGCGCGAACGCATGATCCTGATTGCGTATCGCCGCGAGATCGCCGACACGGTGACGTTCCCGGAACCGACGCACTTCATTGATCTGCCGCCAGGCTACGAAGGCACTCGCTCGGTCGCGCTCAAGTTCCTCGACAGCGAGATCGCCGACGATGCACACCGCTACGTCCACGCGCCGAAGGCCGCGCGCTCGCTGCCGCCGGCCGTCACAGCGGAGGATGCGCTGGGCGACCTGCCGGCCATCGATGCGCGGAAGCTGCTGAAAAGCGGCGAGCTGCGCCGCGGCGCGCGGCGCTTCGATGCGCCGATGCCCTATGGCAAAGCACCGCATACGGCCTATGCCAGCCTGATGCGCACTTGGCCGGGGTTCGAGGCGCCGGATGCGCTGACGGACCACGTCATCCGCTACCTGCCGCGCGACTACCCGCTCTTCGCGCGGATGAATCCTGGCGATCAGTATCCGCAGGCCTATGAGCACGCCATGGAAATGTTCGAGCAGCATCTGGATTTGCTGGCAAGACAGGGCGTGAAGGTCAAACCCGGCTCGCAGCAGTACGAGGACATCAAGGCGTCTATCGTCCCGCCCTACGACGTCGGCAAGTTTCCGAACAAGTGGCGCAAGATGTGGCGCGACCAGCCGGCGCGCACTCTGATGGCGCACCTTGGCAAGGACAGCTACAGCCATATCCACTACGACAGCAAACAGGCTCGAACGATCTCTGTGCGCGAAGCCGCGCGTCTTCACTCATTCCCTGACGGCTTCGTCTTCTGCGGAACGATGAACCCTGCCTTCCGCCAGATCGGCAATGCCGTCCCGCCGCTGCTCGCGAAAGCTGTCGCTGCGCACATCATGAAGACGCTCAAACGAACAGAAAGGGAGACGGCTGATGAACCTCGTCGAGCGACAGCAGCGGTTTCTTGAGGCGGCGCAGAAGTACTTCGGGACATCGAAGGCAGTTCGGCCGCGCGAACTATTCGGCGTCTCCAACAGTGCCAAGATCGTTGAAGGCGGTATCCAGCTCGGCGTAGTCAATCTCGACAACGTCAAGGACGATGTCGAAGCGCTGATCTTTGGCTGCGTCATGCGCTTCCCGCCAGAGGACGAGGTTTACTTCGCCGTCCTCGTGCGTAAGGACAGAGCCAGCCTCGTCAAGCGGCTTTCCGACATGAAGCGCCTGGGCAGCGGCGCCAAGGGTGGTGACGGCATGGAAGCTGCCGAAGCCGCGGCCGAGGACGGCGGCGCTGCCGTCAAGTACAAGGCCGACAACAACAACGTCCCGATCTACATCGCGCAAGACGGCAAGCTCTGGCTGCGCAACAAGGGCTTCTGGTCCAGCCTCGACTTCGATCGCACGCCGCTTGAGCCGTCGATCGAACCTGACCAGATCGTCGTTGCCCTCTATCCGCCGACGGCGTCGGCGCGGCGCAGCCTGCTGGCGCGCGAATTCATCGGCTGGCTTGGCAGCCTGGTCGGTTCGCAGAAGATTCACGAGCTGCCGGTCTGGACTGATACCGCTACGCTGAGCCCGGACATGCGCCGCATGCCGGCCAGCATTCCGGTCGACGACATCGAAGCGGCTGTGAAGGCGCTCGGCGGCCACTACCCGAACGGAGAGGTGCGGCGCTTCCATGCGGCACTGAATTTCCTGTCGCATAAGCACTTCGTCATCCTGTCCGGCCTGTCCGGCACGGGCAAGACGCAACTCGCCCTGAAGTACGCCAGAGCCGTGCATGGCCTGACCTCGAACACGGACGACGATCCGCTGATCTTCGAGTGCCCGGTGCGGCCGGAGTGGACCGACCCTACTGGACTGACCGGCTATTTCGACGTGCTGACGAACCGTTACGTCGTGCCGACCTTCCTCGAAGCGGTGCTGGTCGCGACGGCGCACCGCGAGTCGCCGGTATTCGTCATCCTCGACGAAATGAACCTGGCTCGCGTCGAGTACTACTTGTCCGACGTGCTCTCGTGCATGGAGACCCGGGGCCGGCTGCAGCTGCACTCGAACAGCGTGCCGCTCGAAGGCACGACGGGCGGGAGCATCCGGGCCGAGCTGCCGCTGCCGGCGAACCTGTTCATCATCGGCACCATCAACGTCGACGAAACGACGAACCCGGTCAGCGACAAGGTCCTCGACCGCGCGTCGATGATCGAGATGTCCGCGGTCGATGTGCCGGGCTTCCTGGCTTCACTCGAAGGTCGCTATCCCGAGCTGAAGGATGCGCGCGCCGCATCCGAAGCGAAGCTGACCGAAGTCCACAGTCTGATGCAGCAGTACGGGCTCGGCTTCGGCTACCGACTCATCGAAGAATTTGTGCGCTATCACGCCTTCGATGCAGCGCACCTCAAGAGCGCCGCGGCCGATGTCACCGACCAGCTGCTGGTGCAGAAGGTGCTGGTCAAGCTGCGCGGCGCGGAGCGGCAGCGCACGCTGCTGACCAGCCTCGACAAGGCATGCGACGGCCTGCCGCGCGCGCAGGTATTCGTCCGCCGACTGCTGACCGATCTCGACGACTTCGGTTCCTTCCAGGCGATGCGGTGACCTGTGACGGCGCTTTACATCCAGGCAGAAGGTGACGGACCGGCATGGCAGGTCTGGCCTGTGCCGGATGCGGTGCCGTCCGGCTCCGTGCGGGAGGGGGCGTCCTATCTCTTTGAGCTGCGCGACTGTGATCAAGCGCTTGCTGCCGACCTGCTGATCGACGATGCGCCGGTCGAAGCACTGCGATCGCGCGAGCCCCGCAATGCCCGCTGGCGCTGGCAGCCCGGCTTCCATGCCGGCATGGTCGAGGCTGTTCTGCGTGTGCCGGGCATCGGGACGCGCCGCTTCGAGGTCACGACCGATCCCGACCTGCGCAAGCTGACGCGTGACGACTTCGACGCCATGGTGCGCGAAGTCCTCGAGGACACGTTCGCCCTCTTCTCGATGAGCGCGTTCCGCAAGGGCATTGCGCGCCAGCCCGGCAATCGGCCACCGCCCCTTGCCCGCCTCGAGTTCCTGCGCTCGCGAGCGGAGGCGATCGTCGCGACGGTCGATGCGATCGCCAGTGCCCCGCGCCACCGCCTGCGCGCTGAGGACATCACTGTGCCGGCGCATCGCGCGACGCGAGCCACCGGCCCCGAGATCATCAAGTCGTTCCGGTCCGGCGTGATCCTTACCGAGAAAGTTAGCCCCTCGCGCCTGCCGACCGTGCTGAAAGGTCGCCTCCCGGCGCACATCACTCTGCGACAGCGGCGCAACAGCGTGGACATCCCCGAGCATCGGCAGATAAAGGCCTGCCTGCGCTCCTGGGCGGCATGGCTCTCCGGTATTGCTGAGCTGCTCGCCAAGACGGGTGCGGCCGACGATGCCGAGATTCTCACTACCGCCGGCAGCTGGGCCGTACGGGCGCGCCGCATCGCGCGGCGACTCAACGATGTCGCCGCGGCCGGTTTCATGATCGAGGTTGGCGAGGGGCCGGCGGTGCTGCGCATGTCCTCGCTGTTCCACAACGATCCGGTGTATCAGCGCTTCTACCGACTCTGGCAGGACATGAATCTCGGACTCGCCGCTCTGTTCGGCGACTTCCTGCAAATGCCGCTTGCTAGGACCTACGAGCTTTACGAGCTGTGGTGCTTTCTGCGCCTGCTGCGCGCCGCCGTCGAGGAATACAGCGCCACGGGCGTTGACCTGAGCAACCTCTTCCTAAGCGAAGCGGGCGGCGGCGTGACGATCGCGGGCGGCGCCATCACCGTACCGATCGGCGGCGACCGCGTGCTGTGCTTCCAGCGGCAGTACCGCGAATTCTGGGTCGAGGACAGCCGCGAGGGCAGCTTCAGCCGGACGATGGTTCCCGATGTAGTGCTGGCGGGTACGGACCTGGGCGGCCCGGACCGGCGGGTGATCGTGCTCGATGCGAAGTACCGCATCAACGACGGCCTCAACGATGCACTGAACTCGATCCACACCTACCGCGACGCGCTCGTGCAAGAGGTAACCAGCGGCCGGACTGAAGGCATCGTGACTGCCGCCTATCTGCTTACCCCTCACGTGCCGGCGGGACTGCAGACGGACTACAAAGCCACACCCGTGCCGGGCCGGCTCTTCCATCCAGAGTACCGCGAGAAGTTCCGATTCGGAGCGGTGACGCTGCGGCCGGGCATGTCCGGTGAAGATCTGCGGATCTGCCTTCGCACCATCGTGGCCGACGCGGGAGCGAGGGCGTAAATGGCGGACGTACTGACCCCGACGCAGCGGCAGCTCAACATGAGTCGCATCAGGGGCAAGGACACCAAGCCCGAGATGCTGATCCGCCGCGGCTTGCACGCACGGGGCCTGCGTTACCGGCTGCACGTCCGGTCGCTGCCGGGCAGACCTGATCTCGTCTTCGCGAAGTACCACACAGCCGTATTCATCCACGGCTGCTTCTGGCACGCGCACGACTGCGCTCTTTCGAAGCCGCCGGCGACGCGGCAGGAGTTCTGGAGGACGAAGCTGGCGGCAAACGCCGCGCGCGACCTAAAGGCGGTCGATGCGCTGCTGGCAGCAGGGTGGCGCGTGCTCATCATCTGGGAGTGCGCGCTGCGAGGCACCCGGCGTCTTCCCGAAGGCGGGGTCCTTGACAGTGCGGCTCACTTTGTCCGAAACGGCACGCGCCAGCTGCTTGATATCGCCGGGAGCAGCGTCGACACGGAGGTGGTTCGCAAGCGCCGACCGGTAGCCCGAACCACGCCATCGACAGGCTGATTGCCGAGAGCCATTGCAGCACCACGGCGCCAGCCATATCCACTGACACGCGACAGTAGGTTGGTATAAACGACCGCGAAGGGCATTCTGACAACGCAGGCCAGTCTACCGCTGTGGCGACTTCGAGGAAGCAAACATCGCCTTTTGGGGAGTAGGGTCCGACATCGTTCTTGAGGCAGGCCCCTGATCCTTCAACTGAAAGTTATTCACATGAACGTTGCTTGGGAGGAGACGAAGCATTTGGGGACCCTGGCTTCCGAAGTTCCTTGGTCTGCCGAGCAGAAGCGAGTCATCGAAGCCCCCGCCGCAAGCCGGCTGCTTATCGATGCCGGTCCAGGCACGGGCAAAACGGCAACCGCCTGCGCACGCATCGCTTGGCTATTGACGAATGGCGGAGTGGATGCCAGCGCGATCTGGCTTTTCAGCTTCACACGTACAGCAGTCCATGAGCTCAGGAGCCGGATTGCGTCTTATCTGCCCGAGCCAGATCTCGTTGCCGCACTGCGGATTGCCACGATCGACGCGCACGCGTGGGCGATTCATTCAGGCTTCGATGGGCAGGCAACGCTGAGTGGCAGCTTTGACGACAACATTCAACGAGTCATCGACTTGATCCGGAGTCACGAAGGTGCCTTCAGCTATCTCGAGTCAGTGCAGCACCTGGTAATTGACGAAGCCCAGGATGTCGTCGGGCCGCGCTGTGAGCTGGTGCTCGAGTTCATCAATGCTCTTTCGCCCTCCGCCGGGGTGAGCGTATTCGCCGATGCGGCCCAGGCGATCTATGGGTTTGCAGAGGATCGGAGTGAGGCGGTTGTTGAAGGAACCTTACCCGAGAAGATTCGCGAGTTTCTGGGGGAGGAATTCAAGGAATGCATCCTGGAGCAGGTGCACCGGACTCATGACAAAGCGCTGCTCCAGGTCTTTAGAGACGGGCGGAAGGTGGTCCGTAACAAGAACCTCGAAGGCAACGCAAGACTACTGGGGGTTCGCGATCTGATTCTCAAGTCCAACCACGGACTTTTGGGTCCCTACTGGGAGGACGTGAAGTCACTGCAGGCGGATGAGTCTGACGTCCTTCTACTGTTCCGGCGGCGCGGAGACGCGCTTGCTGCGTCCGGCAACATGGGCTCAGCACCACACCGGCTGCGGATGTCGGGTCTCCCCTCCTGCGTGCACGGCTGGATCTCCGTCATGCTCTGGGACTGGGTCAAGCCGGACCTTGATCGCGACGAGTTTGAACGCCTGTGGAGCGAACGCCTGGGACCGCCCCTGGCTACCCGTGCCTGGGATGCCTGGCGAATCCTGGTGAAGGCTTTCGGCAGGTCACCGTCGCGAGTTTCGATTGCCCGTCTTGTCACTAGGCTCGCGAGTGGTTCTCCCCCGTATGAGTTGACGCTGCCAGAGTTCGGTACGCAAGGCCCGATCTTTAGCACCATACACGGCTCTAAGGGTCGCGAGGCAGGCGAGGTTCGTCTCTATCTTGGTAAGTCCGCTGATGGCGACGAGGAAGATCACGACGAAGAAGCGCGCATCGCGTTTGTCGGTGCGACCCGAGCAAAGAGCAAGCTGAAGGTGGGGAGCGTTCAGTCGAAGTCGATGGCGCGCAGGCTGGAACCGTCTGGTCGCGCTTTCACGCCCTATCCGTTCTCGAAAGGAACTAAATCAGCCCGCGCCGCGGTGGAGGTGGGCCATGTGCGGGACATCGATGCAGTCGGTCTGGTGGGAGCATCGCTATACCCAACGCAGGAGGCGGCACTCGCAGCCCAGGGGCGGGTCATGGCGTTGAAGTCTGGAATGGGTGGGGCACACGCGGATGGGACCGACGCGGCGCATGACTGGCGATTCAGGCTGACGCAGGAGCAGGACAAGGATGAGTTGTGCTTTCTCAGTCCGTCCGTCGGCTACGACATGTTCGCCATTGCCAAGTTCGTTGATCAACTCGTTCAGCTTGGCAAGACCCGGCCTCCACGACAGCTCAGGTACCTTCGCACATTTGGCGTGCGTACGCTCGCCGTGGCCCCGGGCGACCCGATCCGGGAGCTTCTTCACGCACCCTGGCGCGACTCAGGGCTGATCGCAGCACCAATGGTCATGGGTTACTCCATGGCCTATTTTCGTTAGAGAGGTTCACGATGGATCCTGTCCAGGTACGCGCAGGCATCGTCTCCCGACTTGCGGAGGACCTGATTGGTCCGCACATGATCGACGAAGTGTTGCAGGGTGTGCGCGTGCGGCCATCGGATGTGTACTTAACCGGCATCCTTTGGACTTACGGCGACCGGATGGGGAATGAGGATGACGATGGAAGCGAAGGCGATGACGAAGAAGCCGATGCTCCGTCGGTAGCCTCACCTGTGGGTCAGCAACGCCCGTGCAGCATGGGCGTTTCAATCTGCACCGCTGCGGATCATGGCCCCGGCACTGTGAACGTCACGGTGCGCTTTGCCACTTACGATTTTGAGCGAATTGAGGCCGATGGCGGCCGGCCCGCAGAACTCAAGTGGACCCGGCGCCCATTCGTCATCGAGCTAGTGGGACTTGCAATCCCGGATTCGGATCCACGAATTGAGGAACTAAAGGCCGATGGGCTCAAAGCGGACGTGCGGCTTCATGTGCGGGCACGCCCCGGGCCGTCGGGTCGTCTTGTCACCCTGACGCTTATCAATCGCAGCGAGGCGCCACAGGGCGACCGAAATGGCGCTGAAGCGCTCTTTCTCTTCCAGACGGAGATGGAAGTCCGACCTTCGGCAGGAACAAGACTCGTCCCGCGACCGGCGCGCCCCGCTGCAAACGATGAAGACGAGGAAGTGGGACGTCTGCTGTACAGAGACGTCCCCGAGTTCGCGGCCGGCCACCAGTGCTCGGCCTCGTGGGAAGCATCAACCGGCGAGGCCAGTGTCATCCGCTCAGAGTGGATTCCCTCTACGACCGTGGTTGCCTTCAAGGAAGACGGTCACAAGGTCTTCGAAGCACTCGTGAACCAGGGCGCATTTGATGCGCACCAGCTTTCCAGGCTGCCAGACGATGAGGTACTGGGAAGGCTCCGCGCGCTGCCGCAGGCGTATGCCACATGGATTGAGGATCAGCGCGGCCGCATTGATGGACTGGCCGAAGACCTCAAGGTCGTGGCCGGGCGTAACCTGGAGGCCTGTAGCGAGGTCGCCGACCGAATGACGGCGGGCGTCGAAGCCATGCGCAGGGATCAGCGGCTTCTGCGTGCATTCAAGCTAGCGAACGCCGCGATGGCCCTGCAGCACTCCTGGAAACCAGCGGGAAAGTCTGCGCCGCTACGCTGGCGCCCTTTCCAGTTGGGGTTCATTCTCCTTTCAGCCATGTCTGTCTGCGACCCCAAGGCCGCCGACCGCGAGGTACTGGACCTGCTATGGTTCCCGACAGGTGGCGGCAAGACCGAGGCCTATCTGGCTTTGGTGGCGATGTTGGCCTTCTATCGTCGAAGCGTCCACAGCAATCGCGACGAGGGCGCCGGCAACGTGGCGCTCATGCGGTACACGCTCCGGCTGCTCACCGCACAGCAGTTCGAACGTGCCGCCTCGCTGATCCTCGCATGCGAACTCATCCGCCGGGGTCGCATATCGGGCGTCGAATACGCGCTGGAACCCGGCCTCGTACCTTTCTCGATTGGGCTGTGGGTCGGTGGCGACGCGACACCCAACAAGTTCAGTGGCGCGCTGGCTTCCCGGGGAAGCCGTGACGGCACCACCGCAGAACAGATCGACGAATGCCCTTGCTGTCAGGGGCGCGTTCGATGGAACTACGATGAGGCCGCGGAGTCGGTGCGTCCCTACTGCGAGTCGAAGACATGCACACTGGGCACGGGCTTCGGCTTATGGCCTGTCTTCACCGTCGATGACGACATTTACCGGGAGCGCCCTACGCTTGTCATCGGCACGATCGACAAGTTTGCACTGGTCACCACCAACAGTAAGGTCGCCGATCTCTTCGCTTTTGGATCGCAGCAGAGTCCGGACCTGATCATTCAGGATGAACTACATCTGATCTCAGGTCCGCTCGGAACCATCGCCGGCCTGTACGAGACAGCCTTTGACTGGCTGCTGCGCAAGGGCACGTGCCGGCCCAAGGTGATCGGCTCCACCGCAACAATCCGCCGCGCCGCGGACCAGGTTCGCGCGCTCTTCGACCGCCGGAGCTGCCAGTTCCCACCGCCTGGGCTTGATCACGACGACTCTGGATTTGCCGTCCGCGACACCAACAAGCCCCCTCGCATGTACCTCGGGGTTACCACGGCCGGGCGGTCCGCGAAGTTCACGCTGCAGGCGACCGCCGGATCCCTCCTGCAGTCCACCGGAAGTACGGTTGGCCTCTCCCATGCCGATCGCGATGGCTACTCGACGCTGCTCGCCTACTTCAACTCCCTACGCGAACTTGGTGGTGCGATCGTTCAGATGCTCGACGACGTGCCCGATTCGATGAAGCTCTACGCCGGACAGCGCGGCCAAGCCGCCCGTGAGAACGCCCCGCCCCGCGAACTGACCTCGCGTGTCTCGCAGAAGGAGATTATCGAGATCCTGTCTGAGCTCAAGGTTCCCGCCGGGCGGCCCGGGGCCATCGATGTCGTTCTTGCGACGAACATGGTCAGTGTCGGGGTCGACGTCTCGCGGCTGGGTCTGATGGTCATGAACGGCCAGCCGAAAACGCGCTCGGAGTACATCCAGGCCACCAGCCGGGTCGGTCGCAGCGCGTTTCCTGGCCTCGTCATCGCCGTACTGAACGCCGCAAAGCCCCGGGATCGGTCCCATTTCGAAACCTTCTTCGGCTGGCACTCGACTCTGTATCGCGACGTCGAGGCTACGAGCGTCACGCCGTTCGCGTCACGAGCGCGGGATCGGGCGCTTCATGCAGCCTTAGTGGCCATGATCCGCCATCTGGATCCGTCCATGCGACAACGCCCTCGCCTACAGGACGCCCCGGATTCCCTGCTGGCAGATGTCGTAGGGGAGATCGAGCGGCGGGTTCTTGCCATAGATCCGCGGGAGAAAGACGCATGTGCGGCGGAGATCGACGAGCGCCTGGACAACTGGCAGGCGCGGTCACCCACGTACTACGTTAACTCCAAGAGCTTCAACAAATCACTGCTCATCTCCGCCGACCTCAACGCAAGGCGGCGTGCGACAGGTCGGCTGCCCCCCGACTCGTGGCCAACGATGAACAACATGCGCAGCGTAGAAGCGACCACCCCGTTTCGGATGGCCGAAGTGCTGACGGCTCCGACTTCCGGCACGGCCGCTCCAGGACAGGCTGATGCCAGCTTGCCGGTCCCAGACCCACGCCCGCAACCGCGATGGAGGAGGAACAATGGCTGACAACTTCGTGGGCGAGCTGCGGCGCAGCGCCGTGCTCATGACCTATGCGCCGGGCGCGATCATGGACATGCGATCCGGCAGGGGACCCGTCTCCGGAGTAAGTGCAGGTCTGGAGGAGTGGGACCGGAGTGCGCCGCTGGCGGGTAATCTCAAGTACCAGAAAATCATCGAGCGCCGGCTGTGCAAGAAGCTTGGGAAGAAGTACTTCCGCCTGCCGCCGGTCCTAGATGAGGGCGCACAGCGACCCGATGGAACACCGGACCCGTCGTCCCTGGTGCTCCGCAGGTTCCCCGAGTGGCTGCAGTGCCCGGATTGCGAGCTGATGCGCCCTGCCGGCAAGTGGAACCGCGACCCGGGGATGGCATACCGCTACTGCCCTGCCTGTACCGCGAAGCGGCCGGGTGGCGAAAAAGTTTTCGCGATCCCGGTGCGGTTCGCCTCCGCATGCACGTCAGGACATCTGGACGAGTTCCCGTGGAACTGGTGGCTGGCGCACAAACCGACCTGTCCCACAAAGGGACGAGACCGCCTGAAACTGTCGTCGGTCGGCCCGGGTCTCGGTGGACTGGTGCTCACTTGCCCAGACTGCCAGGCATCTCGATCGATGGATGGAGCCTTCGGTGAGAAGGCGTTGTCGGGCCTGTCGTGTCAGGGGCGCCGTCCCTGGCTGCGTTCGCCGGAGACATCATGCGCATGCGCAGGCGATCAGGGCACCTACCGGGCAGTTCAGCGGGGTGCCTCGAACCTCTACTACCCCGTCATGGAGTCGGCTCTCGATATCCCGCCTTGGACCCGAAAGCTTCAGCGGATCATTGGGGACTACTGGGACACGCTGCTCGACATTGTTGACCACGACAGCCGGGTGAACTACATCAATGCATCCCAGCACCTGACGCGGGTACTGCAACGCGAAGGCATATCTGCCGAAGCGTTGGCCAAGACATTTGATCAGATGGTCGGCGAGACGGAGACCATGAACGTCGATGATCTGCGAATCGACGAGTACAAAGTCTTCACTGGACCGGCGGATGAAGACGACGAAGAGTTCGAGGTTCACCGGGAGGCAGTACCCGAACCGCTGCAGACCTTCATTGCGCAGGTGATGCGGGTGGCCCGCCTTCGCGAAGTGAGGGTCGTCAAAGGCTTCACGCGGATCAATCCACCGTCCGATCCCGATGGCGCGCAGGTCGCGCCAATCTCCAACGGCTCACTCGAATGGCTCCCCGCCATTGAGGTACGGGGTGAAGGGATCTTCCTCCAGCTGAACCTCGACACGCTGCGTGCCTGGGAGTCACAGCCCGAAGTCGCAGAACGGGTTGCTTCAGCGACTGCGTCTTGGCGGCTGGACTGGAAACGGCGGAACGGGGATGAACCGATCCCTTTCGAGGCAACGCCTCGCCTGCTGATGCTGCACGCCTTCTCGCACGCACTTATCCGGCAGCTCACACTAGAGTGCGGCTACTCGACTGCATCTTTGAGGGAACGCCTGTACGTGAGTGACGGGCCTGACGGCATGGCCGGCGTCCTGATCTATACGGCCACTTCGGACTCCGATGGGACGCTTGGGGGGCTACAGAGGCGGGCAGACGCCGACCTGCTGGGTCCAACGATCCTCGGTGCACTTCGATCCGCGCAATGGTGCTCTGCCGATCCTCTATGCATCACCGGCGAGACAGGGGCGCCGGACGCGCACTCGATCGCGGCATGCCACTCGTGCATGCTGGTTCCCGAGACATCCTGCGAGCACCACAACCGATTCCTCGACAGGGCCCTGCTTGTAGGACTCGACGCGGGCGCGGGAGTGGGTTTCTTCGAGTCTCTGTTTTCCTGAGGAATCTTCATGGCTGTGATGTGGCCGCGGGTTCTCCCGTCATGGGTGCTGCAGGATCCAAGAAGATCCGCGGAGTGCCGGGTCTACGAGAAGCTCGCGCAGGAGCTTGACGACTCGTGGTCCGTCTACTACTCGCGCCCATGGTGGGGCATCAGTCCGACAGGGGGCGAGATCGACGGCGAGGCCGACTTCGTGGTCGCACATCCTGAGCAGGGCGTGCTCTTTCTGGAGGTGAAGGGCGGACTTGTCAGATTCGAACCGAAGACTTCCATCTGGACGTCCACGGATCGTCTTAAGGTTACCCACAAGATCAAGGACCCGGTACAGCAGGCCGTGAAATCAAAGCACGAACTGCTGAAGAAGTTTCAGGCGAGACCGTCCTGGCCACGCCATCGCGTACGTCTGCGGCATGGCGTGATACTGCCGGACAGCGAACCAGTGGACGGCAATCTCATCGCCGGGTTTGAGCAGGAGCTTTTCTGCTTCGCGACCGAGCTTCGCGACCGATGCGGTCGGTGGGTCAATCGTCGGCTTGCCAGTCACGGGGAGGTCCGATTTGACAATGAGACTGGCCCCGGCGGAGCCGGTGTATCCGCAATAGATCAGGTCATCGCTGCTCCAGCCAGACTCGCCGTGCCGCTGCATCGGGAACTGGGGGCCGATGTCGCGCAGCAGGACATGCTCCTCACCGGTGCCCAAATGCAGGCTGTCGTCTTCATCGAGGGCTATTCAAGGGTGGTGGTGGAAGGGGGAGCGGGCACTGGCAAGACCATCGTTGCCTGCGAGCTTGCCATGCGCTACTCCAGGGCGGGTAGAAGCACACTGCTCTGCTGCCTGAGTGAAGCACTTGCCGCTTCTCTGAAGCAACGCGTCGGCCTCCGGCCGCGCCTTGAAGTGAGAACCCTTGCGGAACTCCGTGCAACGGCGGGCAATGACACGCACGCTCCATTCGATGCCGTGATCGTGGACGAAGGCCAGGACATCGACTGGGCCGACTGGGAGATGGTGGAGCGATGCGTCGCGAGCGGTGGTCTGCTGCGTGTTCTCTTCGACAGCAATCAGGCCATCTACCGAGCCCGGGCTGATCTCGAGACCAGACTTCAGGCACAGGGCATCTCGCTTGCGCTGAACCTTCGCAACACCCAGCGGATCGCAGCGGTGACCGAGCCGCTTTATCGGGGGCCGCTCATTCAATGCACTGGCTCAGAAGGTCGCCCCGCCGTTCTGCTGGAAGGTCCTCCGGAACAGAGTCGCGAGCGAGTCGTCGCCACGGTCACCGAGCTGATCCGCGGAAGTTCTGCCTTGCTTCCTGCCGACATCGCGGTTCTCGTGCCCGACGAAAAGGCGGCAAAGGACATCAGGTCAAGGCTGCTAGCTGCCAAAGTGAAGGTGAGCGATGCTGTTACGAGGGCTCCCGAGTCAGTCGTGGTCGAAACCATCATGCGCTTTAAGGGCCTGGAAGCAGTCACGGTTGTCGTCCTGGCCGACAGGATCTGCGCCAACAGTGGCGAGCTGTCCTATGTCGGTGTGTCGCGGGCCAGGGCCCTCTTGGTGGTCGTAGGGCCGGTCACCGGCACTCTGCTGGGAAGAGCCCTTGTCGCCGGTCAGTGTGAACTGATCCAGTAGAGGAGAAACGACGAGCTGCCACCTTTTGCGCGCGGGGGTCAGCGAAAGGCAAGAGGCCCGTATCCGATCAGGAGAGGGGCAAGCATGAAGCCTGATTCGGACCAGGGGCGGTGCAGCGCGGCGCACACCGGATCATCCGGTGAGACGGCCAGTGTCCTGACACCTAGAGTGCGGAGCTCCCCGATCACCTGGGGTGGGCGCCGCTTCCGCAGGTTTCGTGCGATATAGACGAGGTCACGGTTCACAGCACCGCTAAGCGCCAGAATCGGCGCGCCGGGATTGGACGTCAATGCGACTAGGTATGCGTAGTCCATCTCTGGACCCAGGGCGCGCGCAGCTGCGGGATGAACTCCGCGTCTGAGACCCGCGATCGATGCCTGGGCCTGCTTCGCTGATTCCATGGACGCAAAGAATCTGAGTCCGGCCAGCCCCTCAGCGCCGATATCGCCCGCCCGCCCGATCTCTACCTCTGCAGCCCACGGTGGGTTTGCACACCGCGTGTAGGCGCGACCGCTCGAGCCCAGCCGCGACGAGTAGGACATGAACGAGCGCCCAATGAGCAACCTCTCTCGTGCTCTGGTCGCGCCGACGAAGAGAATCTTCGCCTCGCTCTCGAAGCCATCTTCCGATTGCGACTTCAATGACTCTGGCCTCGGAAGGTACAGCCGCACCTCAGCGGCTTCACGGCCCTTGGCAGCGTGCACTGTACCGACAATGGGTCCGCGGGCTCCGAAGTCGGGACGACACAGCTCCAGTGGGGGAGACAAAGACGCAAGGCGTCTGCGCAGTTTGTGAACGTCAACGACAGACGCGCTCTTGCCCGCAATCCGCACGAGCCGGCTCCAGGCGCGTTCCTTCGTGATGGCGCCCATCGGCACCCGCCTGGCCCAGCGATCGTAGAAGGCCTCCGACGAAATCTTGTCCTCGGGCCAGTCCCAGAACACCAGACCTACCCAGTCGTCGACCAGGGCCGGGAGCCCCGACATCCTGAGCCGGTGAGGTTCGTCCCCCAGAAGCTTCGAGGCTGACAGGGCTTCGCCCCGACGCCGGAACAGCAGGAAGACATCTTCGTCATCGCGGTCGACTTCGGCCAAGTCCTCTACGGCATCTCCGACCCTGTCGTTACTGCATTCGACAACGGTACGGCGGACCTCGTGATACTTGGCTCTTCCGCTGAGCGTCGCGCTCTTGATGGTGCCTCGACCCTGTACAAACAGCTGCCTCAGCTTCGCGTCGCCAGTGCGATGAATCTCATTGAGATCCTTACCCTCAAAGTCAGACATGTACTCCCGGATGTTCGCAACCAGGGTCCCTGAGAGCACGTCGTGCCTATCCTCCTCGGAGTACTCGTAGATGGCCTGGGCCTCATCACAAAGTACGGTTATTCCGGCCGAAGGTGGCAAGGCGTGCATCAGTTCGAGCACGAACTCCACCCTGGGCCCAATGACATCCTGGGCTTCGTCAATGAACAGATGCCTCACCGACCTGATGTACTCGGCGGCATGCTCGTTCGACTTGATGACCTCGACGACGCGCTTGATGTTGTCATCGAAATCACCCGACAGCACCGGCACTTCAGTGAAGCCTACGTTCATGGCCCACGCGTGCGAGTCGATAGTCGCGACCCTGATCCCTTGGGCAACAGTCGGATTGGTCAGATAGCTCGAGACACGGTTGCGAATCTCCGCGACGGCGGTCCGGGTGAAGCTGATGATCCAGATTTCACCGGGTTCCAGCCCCGCAACCTGAATCAGCCAGGCGATGCGGGCGCAGAGGGTGGCGGTCTTGCCTGTTCCGGGGCCAGCATCCACGATCAGCTTGGCTGCGGAGGAAGCCTCGATGACAGCTTGCTGATCCGGAGTCCAGCGAAGCGTGTTGTCTTCGGCTGGTTTCTCTGCGATGTCGGCCAATGTCATGGAATGCTGCAGTACTCACCCGGTCACATGCGCGGCGGAAAGACGAAGGCTGCGGCGCCATCGCCGGTTGTCCCAGATGGCTGCGAGTCTCGCGTGCCGCGGAAGACCAAAAGCAAAACTGGACGGGATCACTATAGCTGCCATCTGCGCAGATCGAGTCAGCTACAAACTCCCCAGAATGCACGCGGTCCTTGCCTACCGCACCGGCCACGAACCGGCCTGGGTTTGATCGCGCCCTTTCGCCTGCGCCAGCTCGTGGACGGGCTGCGAGGCCATGCCGGCAGCGAAGACTTGAATCGAATGTGCGAGCTTACGATCGGCCTCTCTGCCTGAGGCTCCGAGAGCGGCGGCGATTTCGCGCCAAGCCGCCAAGGCTGCATCACGAGAAGCGGCGACGCCTGCACTTTTTGTCCTGGTCGCCGGCGCATTCATCAGCCTCCCGTCTTCCCGTGCCTTGACCTGCCACAGCGAGGGGTAGCGTCGCATCGAGCCCCGGATCGCCTGCCGTGTGGCCTCGGCTTCGATGCCGTAGCCGCGCAATTTCTCTGCGAACGTCTCGCGCCATCGATGCAGATCGGCCTTGCGTGGATTGAGGCGCCTGCCATGCCTCGACTCTGCGCGCACGCTGATGTGCACATGCGGATTGGCCTGGTGATCGTGCAGGACCATCACGTACTTGTGGTCGACCAACTCAACCTGGGCGAACTCGCGCGCCGCACGCTGCACCGTCAACGGGTCCGTGCCGCGCGGCATCGACAGCATGATGTTGTAGGCCTCGCGCCGATGACCGGGCTCGGCGTCATCAGGGATCAGTGAGCCACCGAGGCGCCATTCATCAGCCAGGTCGCGCAGGCTGTCCTTGCCACGCATGGTCTCGCCGCGTTGGTCCTCGATCTCCAGCCGGCCGTTCTTGCTGATGTAGCGGAAGTGCGCGGCGATGGCCCTCATGCCGCGCCCGCCGCCTGTCACCTTGACCATCACCTGCGGCGCACGGCGAACCACCGTCGCCTCGATGCGCTTGCGGATGGCTGCAGCGCGAAGGCGTGCCGCGTCACCGCTCAGCCGGGGCTGAGGCTTCACCCTGACGACACGATTGCCAGGGTAAAACAGGCGATCGCCCCAGGTGATCAGCATGCCGTCGATGTTGGGGTCTTGAGCCATGGGGAACTCCTTTCGTCACGGGGCTGATCGAGCCGTGGGCCGAGCGTTGCGGCTCTGTGGCTGCAGGTCGGCCAAAACGCGGGCGGCCAATTCGAGGTGCCGGCGCACGTCGCCGGCCAGCGTGTCCAACATCTCTCGATACGGCCTGGCCGGCTCCACGTTGGCCTGCCGAAGCAGTGCCGTCAGGCGGTGGACGTTGCGACTGAGGGTCGACAGTTCGGCGCAAGACGCCATCAAGGTGGCGATGTGCTCGGTCCGGCCGCCGCCGGCGGACAGCACAGGCACGTTGCCGATCAGGCCGGCCAGGTAGGCGCCACGCGACAGGCCCGCCGCGCGAGCACCCGCTGCGAGCTGGCGTGCCTCCTCGGCGGTCATCCGAATCGACAGCTTGACGGCCGTCGGGTTCGATGGATGCTTCTTTGGCTCAACCATGCGGCTGACCTCCTCACCTGCCGCGAGTCCAAGATCGCGCGCCACCGCACTGCGAACCAGCACCGACACGCTCACCCGTTCCGCCTGCGCACGCGCCACCAGCGCGGCCTTCAAGCCGCGCATTTCGACCGTGACGAATTCATGGGCAGTGGTGTTCATGAGCCGACGAAAGGAGGGTCGCGAAGCGCTTGTGAAACTGGCGGCAGGCCGCCTATCTCTGCACTCACCTTGAAGACCAGTATTGGCTCGGATCGATGCAGCTCGCCTGCGAGATTCGGGCCGAAATGCTGCACTGTGGGGCTCCCTCGACACACCTACGATGGTCACGTACTAGGCGTTGGGTATGCGATGAGTAGGCAGCGACTAGGCAAAGACCAAGCGCTGCACAAACCTGGTCAGGGACTGATTAGCCGCTGCACAAGGCGCGCAGCCATCGCATAGCCGGTGCACAACGCGTGCACAGCGCTTGACTGAAGAGGAGCCAATGAACCTGGTCCCGATCCGCCCCCCCGGACCTGCTGTCCGCAAGGCCCGTGCGTTCTCCGGCGACATTGTCCGGCTGCGCTCGCACGGCTACACGTTCGAGGCCATCCGCGAAGCCCTGGCGGCGGTAGGCGTCCACGTGAGCAACAGCACCGTGCAGCGCGAGGTTGCCCGAGCGGTCAGGGGACGAACGGTCCCCGCGTTGAACGGCGCCCTCCCCGGCCTTCGGGAAGCCGCACCTGAAGTCCTGCTGGGCCCTGCGGATGCTCAGGCCAAGGTACACGCCGCGCCCAGGCGCGGCGCAGCGCCGTCGCCGCGGGGCACCAGCAGTCCGAGCGTCTTCGCCAACGGCCCGAGCGGCGAAGAAGTCGCCAAGGCGTTCATGGCGACCCAGATCACCAACCCCTTCCTCCGCGACAAGGAGCAACCATGAAGATCGCCGTCATCAACTTCTCCGGCAACGTCGGCAAATCCACCGTCGCCCGCCACCTCCTGCTTCCCCGCGTCGACGGTGCCGATCTCATCTCGGTCGAGAGCCTGAACGCGACCGAGGGCGAGGTGCAGACGATCCGGGGCAGGCAGTTCGCCCATCTGCAGGAGTACCTGCAGACCGTCGACAGCACCATCGTCGACATCGGGGCGAGCAACGTCGAGCAGTTGCTCGAGTTGATGCGCCAGTACCGTGGCAGCCATGAGGACTTCGACGCCTTCGTCGTCCCGACCGTGCCGGCCTTCAAGCAGCAGCAGGACACCATCGCCACACTGGTCGAGCTCTCGCGGATCGGCGTGCCGTCGTCCCGCGTGCGGCTGCTGTTCAACATGGTCGACGAGGTGGACGACCTGGCTCGCACCTTCCAGCCCCTGCTCAACTTCGTGGCGGCCCATCCCGTGGCGCGGGCCGATATGGCCTGCCGCCTCGGCGACAACGAGCTCTACTCTCGGCTGAAGACCACGGGCATGGGCATCCAGGAGCTGGTGGGTGACACGACCGACTACAAGGCGTTGATCGCGACGGCCGGCGATGCTGCGGAGAAGCTGGCCCTTGCGCAGAAGCTCGCGACGCGACGACTCGCCCATGGCGTGCTGCCCGAACTGGACGCGTGCTTCGCGGCACTGCACCTGGAGATCGCCGCGGCACCTGCGGCCTAGCTTGAACCGTGGCGTGGGCGACCTGACAACCGCGCGCGAGGCGCTTGTGGCTGAGGCGCTGGGCGAAGTCGCCCAGGTGGTCGATCGGCTGCAGGCCGTCGTGCCGGCGCTGGACGCGAGCCGCGAAGCGCTCATTCAGGCGAACTTGGCACTCTCCGATCAGCTGCAGTCGTTCGAGGCAAGGACGACGGCCCTTACCGAGAATGCCAAGAGCGTGGCCATTCGCCACATCGCCCAGCGAACCGACGAGCTGGCGCGAAGCACGGCAGAGGCGCAGGTACGCGCAATGCAAGGCGCCGCACACGCGATGTTCCGCGACGAGCTGCACCCTGCCCTGCAGCGGCTGACCGGGTCGATCCAGGAACAGCAGACGAACCGCATGCGCTTCGAGAGCTGGCTGACACACGGCGCCGTCGCCGTCCTGGCCTCTGCACTGAGCTGGGCGGCGGCAGCCTGGGTGTGGGCGCGATGAGAGCGCGTGTGACGAGCGCTCTGCCACCATCGGATGCGTACGATCAGGCCCAAGCAGTCACGAGGCCAACACCATGAGGGCTGGCCAGCACTTCACCATCACGCTGCCCGGCGACATGGCCGACGCAGTGCGCGCGAAGGTTGCGGCGGGCGAGTATGCGGACGAGAGCGAAGTGGTGGCCGCCGGCCTGCGCGAACTGTTCGCGCGGAGGAGTTCGTTCGAGACCTGGCTCCGCACTGAAGTGGGCTTCGCCTACGACCGGCTGAAGGCTGATCCTGGTCGCGCCGAGCCCGCCTGCGCCGTGCGGGCGCGCCTGGCTGCGGCGCGCGCGAAGGCAAAGCGCGGGCCGTGACACTCCTCGCTCCAGGGTCGTTGGGCGCCGCGCAGGGCCGAAGGCGAGCGCGGCGCCGGTATTCCCGCGGGCCGGCGCAAGCCGGCCCGCGCGTTTTGGCAGGCAGTGTCGGCCCGTTGCCGGGCCGGCACGCTGTCAGGTCATCAGCCCTTCAGCTTGCGCATCTCCTCCGCCAGCATCCAAAGCGCACGGTTGAGGCTCACGCCGCGGTCGATGCTGCCCACGGGCCGGGTCTGCAGCCGGCGCCCCTGGGCGCTGCGGCCGGGCTGGCCACCGCGGATCACGTTCTCCTGCACGCGCTGGAAAG
>VFQN01002753.1_pt1 | contig 26401 bp, 22 predicted proteins | sample 3512371 | NCBI WGS metagenome assembly VFQN01 (sample SAMN10412370, study PRJNA504923) | tailings metagenome | isolation source: Replicate 2 from Balatoc abandoned mine | place: Philippines: Itogon, Benguet | collected 2017-08-28 | reverse complement strand
CGGGGTTGCCACCCCGGGCTATTCACGGCCGCCCCTTCGGGGCTCAAAACACACGCGGGCTCGCGTCCTTCCGTCATTTCGCCGGGCGGTGTTGTCTCCCCGGCAGCCCGCCCGAACGCCCCCACTTCCCCCGCGGGCGCGGGTCGGCCATACTGGTGCGACCAACCTCCCTCCCCGCCCTCCGCCTGCCCATGATCGGCGTCCGCTACACCGCGACCGGCGAGGTGGCGAAGTTCGTCACCTGCAAGAAGTGCGGCCACGGCTACGGGTACTGGATGACCCGGACCGGCAGCTCGTCGAACACGTCCTGGTTCCTCATCGGCCGCGACTCGGCACGGAGCCGGTCCAGCCGCGAGGCCGAGGGTGAGCTCGCCGAGCGCCTGCGGACCGGGCACGACCCCGTGCCGTGCCCGGAGTGCGGCCACTACCAGAAGAAGATGATCGAGCCGGCCCGCGAGGAGAAGTACGGCTGGGTGTTCTTCGCCGGCATCGTCGGCGGGCTGGCGGTCGGCGGCGCGTGCTTCCTCCTCGGGTCGGCGCTCGCGGTGGCGGGCGGGCCGGACAGGTGGGTGGACCGGTTGTCCCGCGCCGTGCTCGGGCTGATGTGCCCGGCCGCCGTCTGCATCCCGGCCGCGGCCTACGGGGTGAAGACCACGCTCGCCCACAAGTACGACCCGAACGCCGAGCCCGAGGACGACCGGGTCGACCTCGGCCGGGAGCGGGCCATGAGTCTGAAGGAGTACGCCCGGCTGGCGCCAAAGCCGCGCCGCAGCGCTAGCCCGGAGTCGCCGCCCGACGACGACCCGTCGCCCGACCTCCCGCCACCGATCCCGTTCGGGCCGGCCGATTGAAGCCGGGCAAGCGCGGCAAGCGCGGCAAGCGGTCGGCACCGGTCCCCGCGCACAACTCGCAAGTTCGTCCTCAACTCCCGCCGCCGGTGTGGCCGATACCTCCGCTACGCAAGGACGAATCGGCTCGCACGGAGGGGGAGCATGTCCGGGTTCCGTCGTAAACTCTGGCTGCTCGCCGCGGCCGTCGCCGGGAGCGCCACCGGCTGTAACCCGCTGTCGATGGGCTTTCTCACCCCCGTCCCGGTCCCCCCGTGGGTGACCGAGCGGATGGAGGAGAAGTACGCCCACAACAAGGACGGCAAGGCGCCGATCATGCCGCCGCTGCGGAACGGCTACCCGGACCCGATCTGTGAAGACCCGCCCACCGACCAGGAAGTGCTGCGGGCCATGCCCCGGGTGCCGCGCGGCACGCCGTACGTGTACGAGACGTTCCGCGACGACATCGTGATCGTCAAGAACCGGCTCGTGGACAAGATCGACCCGCCGCGGTTCTTCCCGCTGGTCGGCATGGCCCAGCTCCACCACTGCCACTGGGAATGCGTGATCTACTACACCGAGACGGTGCAGTCGGACTACCCGTTCCCGATGAAGGTCACCAAGCCGCGGACGCAGGTGATGTACATCGACAAGGACCACCTCCACCTGTACGTCGGCCCGAACCCGGACACCCAGCGGCAGATCACGCTGGACCTGACGAAGTACTAACGGAACCCTCCGTCGCGTGTGCAGGCGACCACCCCGCCCCGGTCCTAAAACGGCCGGGGCGGGGCTGTTTCCATGGGTCAGCCGAGGTCGTGGGCAAGCGATGCCATCAATCGCAACCCGTTGATAAATTAGAGTTTGCTACACGAACCGGGGTATTCCGCGCCGTGCGTTGGTCTTGTGGCGTAGAATCCTTACCATAACAATCAGGGTTCTGTTGAATCGGAGCGGGGATGCCGCCTCTCCCGATGACGGCCGACGAGATCGCTGCCGCGAACGACCGCCTCCTGACCGCCTCCGCCGAGGACGTGCTGCGCTGGGCCGTGGAGCGGTTCCACCCGCGGCTCCTGATGGCGACCGCGTTCGGCGCCGAGGGGTGCTGCATCATCCACATGCTCGCCGGCATCGACCCGACAGTGCGGACGATCAACATCGACACCGGCTACCAGTTCCCCGAGACGCTGGAACTCCGCGAACGCATCCTGTACCGCTACGGTGTTGCCGTTGAGTATGTCCGCGCGGATCAGAGCGTCGCCGAGTACGAGAAAGAGCACGGCGGCCCGCTGTACGAACTCCGCCCCGACGACTGCTGCCGCGACCGCAAGATCTTGCCGCTCCAGCGGGCCGTCAAGGAGATCGATCCGCTCGCGTGGATTAGTGCAATCCGCAAGGACCAGACGAGCGACCGCGGCAAGGCGGCCGTGGTGCAGTGGGACGCGAAGTTCAACCTGGTGAAGGTGAACCCGCTGCTGAACTGGACGAAGAAGGACGTGTGGGCGTTCGTGATGAAGCACGACGTGCCGTACAACCCGCTCCACGACCGCGACTACCCGAGCATCGGCTGCTTCCCCTGCACCCGCCCGGTCGCGGCCGGCGAGGACGACCGCGCCGGCCGCTGGGCGGGGAAGGTCAAGAAGGAGTGCGGCCTGCACGTGATCGAGGTGAAGGACGGGGCGGGGATTTGAGTTTCGTGCCTGGTGTTTAGGCGAACGGCCGGCGTGAGCCGGCTGGTCGTTGGTTCAGGTGCCTGGGGCAACGACCAGCCGGCTCACGCCGGCCGTTCGCCCGGAAAGCGACCCCATGCTCTTCTCGGCGAAAGCGGAGTACGCCTGCGTCGCGATGCTGGAGCTGGCGGCGCGGTACGCCGACCCGAAGCCGGTGCGGCTCGCCGACGTGGCCGACAAGCACGGCATCCCGTCGCGGTTCCTCGTGCAGATCCTGCTCGACCTGAAGCGCGCCGGGCTCGTCGCCAGCACCCGCGGCGCCGCCGGCGGGTACGCCCTGGGCCGGTCGCCGGACGAGATCACGCTGTTCGACGTGATCCGCGTCATGGACCCGCCCGAGCAGCCGGTCCGGTCCGACGACAAGCTCCAGCCGACCGGGTACGTGCAGAGCGTCCGCGCCACCTGGGACCGCATGGTCGCGGCGCAGGAAGCGATCCTGAGACAAACCACCCTGGCCGACCTCGCCCGCGAGAGCCAGGGCGACCAGTACGTGATCTGACCGCCGCGAGCGGCGCCGCAGGAGGGCGGACCATCAGCAGCAGTTACAACCTCACCCACCTGAAGGTGCTTGAGGCCGAGAGCATCCACATCATCCGCGAGGTCGCCGCCGAGTTCGAGCGGCCGGTGATGCTCTACTCGATCGGCAAGGACTCGGCCGTCATGCTGCGCCTCGCGCAGAAGGCGTTCCACCCCGGCCGGCTCCCGTTCCCGCTGCTGCACGTCGACACGACCTGGAAGTTCCGGGCGATGATCGAGTTCCGCGACCGGTTCTGCCGCGAGCAGAACCTCGACCTGAAGGTGTGGATCAACCCCGAGGGCCAGGCCCAGAACATCAACCCGTTCGACCACGGCTCGAAGAAGCATACGGACGTGATGAAGACGGCGGCGCTGAAGCAGGCGCTGAACCACTACCAGTTCGACGCCGCGTTCGGCGGCGCCCGCCGCGACGAGGAAAAGAGCCGGGCGAAGGAGCGCGTCTACAGCTTCCGCGACCGCCTGCACCAGTGGGACCCGAAGAACCAGCGGCCGGAACTGTGGAACCTTTACAACAACAAGATCAATAAGGGCGAGAGCATCCGCGTCTTCCCGCTCTCGAACTGGACCGAGCTCGACGTGTGGCAGTACGTCCACCTCGAGAACATCCCCATCGTGCCCCTCTACTTCGCCGCCGAGCGCCCGGTCGTGGAGCGCGACGGCACGCTCATCATGGTGGACGACGACCGGATGCCGCTGCGGCCCGGCGAGACGCCCATGATGAAGCGCGTGCGGTTCCGCACGCTCGGCTGCTACCCGCTGACCGGGGCGATCGAGAGCGACGCGACGACGCTGCCGGAGATCATCGAGGAGATGCTGCTGGCGAAGAACTCCGAGCGCCAGGGCCGGGTGATCGACCACGACGAGGCCGGGTCGATGGAGCAGAAGAAGCGAGAGGGGTATTTCTAACCCGGGTTCCAGCCCCGAAGGGGCGGCAGTCAATAGCCCAGGGTGTCAACCCTGGGCTTGTGGTGCGTGACCCCGGAGTCGAAGCGTACCCAGTTCCCAAACGTGCCCAGGGTTGACACCCTGGGCTATTGACTGCCGCCCCTTCGGGGCTGAATACCGCAAAACGTTCTCATTGACTGCCGCCCCTTCGGGGCTGAGACGGGGAGGGGGGTCGATGCCGCAGTCGCTCGTCTGCCTGCCGGTCCACTTCGTCTTCAGCACCAAGGGGCGCGAGCAGTGGATCCGCGACGAGTGGGCCGCACGGCTCTACGAGTACGTCGGGGGTATCGCGCACGCCGAGAGCTGCCAGCTGCTCGCCGCCGGTGGGATGCCGGACCACACCCACTTGCTCGTCTCGGTGGGCCGCACGGTCTCCCTGGCCGACCTGATGCGGCTCATCAAAGCGAACTCGTCGAAGTGGATTCACGAGACGTTCTCGGGGCTGCCCTTCGCCTGGCAGAACGGGTACGGTGCGTTCGCCGTAGGTCACGATCGTGTCGATGCGGTGCGTGCGTACATTGCCGGGCAGGCCGAGTACCACGCCGACCACCCCTACCAGGACGAGTACCGATCGCTGCTGAGCGAGCACGGCCTGCAGTGGGACGAGCGGTACGTCTGGGACTGACCCGGCCGTGAGCCCCGAAGGGGCGGCAGTCAATAGCCCAGGGTGTCAACCCTGGGCACGCTCAGCGCCGGGGGGGCGTAAGACTTTGGTACCCAGGGCCACGCGCCACGTGCCCAGGGTTGACACCCTGGGCTATTGACTGCCGCCCCTTCGGGGCTCACGGCCGGGTCAAGCGTGCCCAGGGTCGACACCCTGGGCTATTGACTGCCGCCCCTTCGGGACTACGGAATTTCGATCGCAAGGCGGACGGACATGCAGACAGCCGACCTGACCCACGAAGACATCCACGCCTACCTCGCCCGCCACCAGCGGAAGGAGTTGCTCCGCTTCCTCACCTGCGGCAGCGTGGACGACGGCAAGAGCACGCTCATCGGCCGGCTCCTGCACGACACCAAGATGATCTACGAGGACCAACTCGCCGCCGTGAAGCGCGACAGCGAGAAGGTCGGCACCACCGGCGCCGGCGAGATCGACCTGGCGCTGCTCACCGACGGCCTCAAGGCCGAGCGCGAGCAGGGCATCACCATCGACGTGGCCTACCGGTACTTCTCGACCGACCGCCGCAAGTTCATCATCGCCGACACGCCCGGGCACGAGCAGTACACCCGCAACATGGCGACCGGCGCCTCGACGTGCCAGCTCGCCATCATCCTCATCGACGCCCGCCACGGCGTGCAGACGCAGACCCGCCGGCACTCGTTCATCGTGTCGCTCCTCGGCATCCGCCACGTCGTCGTCGCCGTCAACAAGATGGACCTCGTCGGCCACGCGCAGGACGTCTTCGAGCGGATCAAGGACGACTACACCGGCTTCGTCGCCAAGCTCGGCCTGCCGGACATCACCTTCATCCCCATGTCGGCCCTGAAGGGCGACAACGTGGCGGCCAAGAGCGCCGCGATGCCGTGGTACCACGGCCCGGCGCTGCTCGATCACCTGGAAACCGTCCACATCGCCAGCGACCGCAACCTCACCGACCTGCGCCTCCCGGTGCAGTACGTCATCCGCCCCAACCTCGACTTCCGCGGCTTCGCCGGCACGATCGCGTCCGGCATTCTGCGAAAGGGCGACGAGGTGATGGCGCTGCCGTCGGGCAAGCGCAGCCGGGTGAAGTCGATCGTCACCTACGACGGCGAGCTCGACGAGGCGTTCGCGCCGCAGGCGGTGACGGTGACGCTGACGGATGAAGTGGACGTCAGCCGGGGCGACATGCTCGTCCACCCCGACAACCCGCCGCACGTCAGCAGCCAGATCGAGGCGATGGTGGTGTGGATGGCCGAGCAGCCGTTCGTGCCCGGCCGCACGTACACGCTGAAGCAGACCACGCGGCAGGTGTCGGCGGAGGTCGCGGCGTTCCGGTACGGCGTGGACGTGAACACGCTCGAACACCGGGCCGTCCCGCGGCTGGGGCTGAACGAGGTCGGGCACGTGCAGCTGAGCCTGACGCAGCCGCTGGCGTGCGACCCGTACCGCACCAACGCCGCGACCGGGGCGTTCATCCTGATCGACCGGCTGACGAACAACACCGTCGGCGCCGGCATGATCCTGGAGGCCGGCGCCCCGCGGCAGGCGGAGGCGGTGGTGACCGCGAAGGCCCGCGAGAGCCTCGTCGCCCCGGCCGAGCGCGAGCAGCGATTCGGCCAGAAGCCGGTGACGGTGCTGCTCGTCGGCCTGACCGGCAGCGGCAAGAGCCGGATCGCCTACGCGCTGGAGCGCCGCCTGTGGGACACGGGCCGGGCGGTGACGGTGCTGTACGGCCAGAACATGCGGCACGGGCTGAACCGCGACCTGGGGTTCACCGCCGACGACCGCTCCGAGAACCTGCGCCGCTCGGCCGAGGTGGCGAAGTTGATGAACGACGCGGGAGTCATCACCGTCGCCGCGTTCGTGGCCCCGCACGAGGCGGTGCGCGAGAAGGCGAAGGACCTCATCGGCCGCGACCGGGTGCTCGAGGTGTTCTGCACGGCGCCGATGGAGGTGCTGCGGGCGCGCGACCAGAGCGGCGCGTACCGGCTGGCCGACGCCGGCACGATCGCGCAGATGCCGGGCGTGACGGCGGCGTTCGAGGAGCCGGTCGCGCCGGACCTGGTGTTGCAGACGGGCCAGCTCGGCGTGGACGAGAGTGTCGCCCGCATCGTCGAGCTGATGACGGCGCGGGGCTACCTGCGCGGGGCGTGAGGAATGCCTTCAGCCCCGAAGGGGCGGCAGCCAATAGCCCAGGGTGTCAACCCTGGGCACGTTTGGGAACTTCGACTCTCGGGGGCGGCAGCCAATAGCCCAGGGTTGACACCCTGGGCTATTGGCTGCCGCCCCTTCGGGGCTCCGACCCCCGTCGGCACGGTTAGGGGCCGTCGTGCGGGATGCCGGCGGCCTCGAACTCGGGCTCGACCACGCCCTTCCAGCAGTCCGGGCAGATGCCGTGGCTGAACCGCGCGTCGGAGTGCGCCGCCACGTAGGTCTCCACCCGCTGCCAGTAGTTCTTATCGTCGCGTACGCTCTTGCAGTACGCGCAGATCGGGAGCAGCCCGTTCAGCTGTTTCACCTGGCTCAGCGCCGTCTCCAGCTCACGCACCCGGTCGGCCAGCCCCTGATGGAGCGCAACCACGCGCTCGCCGACGCGCACCCGGGCGCGGAGTTCCTGTCGGTCGAACGGCTTCGCCAGGTAGTCGTCGGCGCCGCTCTCCAGGCCGGTCACGATGTCGTCGGCCCCGCCCTTCGCGGTCAGCAGGATGACGTAGGTCGGCACCGGGCGGACCAGCGCCCGCACCCGCCGGCACACCTCCGGCCCTTCCAGCCCCGGCATCATCCAGTCGAGCACCGCCAGCGGCGGGGCGTCCTCGCGCTTCAGCAAGTCCCACGCTTCGTCACCGCCCTGCGTCACCGTCACGTCGTACCCCCACCCGCGGAGGGTGCGGTCGAGGACGGTGCGCGACACCGGGTCGTCTTCGGCGATGAGGACGCGCGGCGGGGCCGCCGGCGTGCGCCGGCGCGGCACCGGGACGGTCCCGGAGATCGACGACTTGGCGACGAAGCCCGGGCCGTCGGCGTGCGTGTCCCCCTCGCCGGGTACGGGTGTCTCGGGGTTCATGCGTGTGCTCCTTCGGCGGCCGGCGCGAGCCCGGCGGCCAGTGCGGACAGCAGCCGGTCGAGCTCGACCGCCAGGGCGTCGGTCGCGGCCGGGGCGTCGGCGAGTTGGCCGGCGGCGCCCAGCGCCTCGACCTTCGCGGCGGCGGCGGCCACCGGCAGCCCGCCGATGCACCCGGCCGAGCCCTTGAGGGTGTGCGCCGTCCGTTGGACGACCTTCGCGTCCCCGGCGGTCAGCGCGGCGCGGAGGGACGCCAGCACCCGCGGTGCGTCGTCGAGGAACAGCGTGGCGATCTCGACGAACAGCTCCTCGTCGCCGCCGAGTTGTTTGACGGCCCCGCGCCGGTCCAGGGCCGGCGGGCGGCCGGCGGGGGCCGGGGTCGCGGGGGCCGGGGTGGCGGGAGCCGGGGTCGCGGCAGGAGCACTGGCGGCCCACGCCAGCACCCGGGCGAGCTCGCCCTTCTGGATCGGCTTCGACACGTAGTCGTCCATCCCGGCGGCCAGGCACAGCTCGCGGTCGCCCTTCATGGCGTGGGCGGTCATGGCGACGACCTTGGTGCGCCGGCCCGTCCCGGCCTCGCGCTCGCGGATCGTCTTCGTCGCCTCGAACCCGTCCACCTCGGGCATCTGCACGTCCATCAGCACGAGGTCGAACGCCCCGTGCTCCAGCGCCGCCAGCGCCTCGCCGCCGTGGTTCGCCACCGTGACGGCGTGCCCGCCGGCCTCCAACAGCCGGGTGGCGACGCGCTGGTTGACCACGTTGTCCTCGGCGAGGAGGATCCGGAGCGGGCGGACGCCGGGCAGGCGCGGGAGCGGGGTGTCGGCCCCCGACCGGCCGGGGGCCGGGGTGACGGCCAGTGCCGCCGAGATCGCCCGGTTCAGCTCGGCCGGCTTGACCGGCTTGACGAGGTACGCGGCGAGCCCGAGGTCGCGGCACCGGGCGGCGTCCCCGGTCCGGTCCGCGGACGTGAGCATGAGCACTGCCAGCCCGGCCAGCGCCCGGTCGCGGCCGACCTGCGCGGCCACCTCGAACCCGTCCATCCCCGGCATCATCCCGTCGAGCAGGACCAGCCGGTACGGCTCCTTGGCCGCCGCGGCGCGGCGGAGCTCGGCGAGCGCCTCGCGCCCGGACTCGGCCCACACCGGGGCCGCGCCCCACTGCCGCACGGTGTCCACCAGCACCCGGCGGTTGGTGGCGTTGTCGTCCACCACCAGCACCGGCACCCCGCGCAGGTCCACCGGCGCCGCGACCGCCCGGACGATCGACCCGCGGGCTCGCTCGAACCGGGCCTCGAAGTAGAACGTGCTCCCCTCCCCGGGCTCGCTCTCGACCCAGATGCGGCCGCCCATCAGCGCCACCAGCCGGGTCGAGATCGTCAGCCCGAGGCCGGTGCCGCCGTACTTCCGGGTGGTGCTCCCGTCGGCCTGGGTGAACGGGTCGAACACCGCGGCGAGCTTGTCGGCCGGGATGCCGATGCCGGTGTCGGACACCGCGAACCGGAGGCGCACGGCGTCGGCGCCCGTCTCGTCGGGGAGGAGTTCGGCGCGGACCACGACCTCGCCGGCGGCGGTGAACTTGACCGCGTTCCCGGCGAGGTTGGTGAGCACCTGCCGCAGCCGGCCGGGGTCGCCGACCACCAGATCGGGCACCCCCTCGGGGATGTCGCAGGCGAGCTCCAGCCCCTTCCCGTGCGCCCGCGGGGCGAGCGCCTTGAGCGCGTCGCCGACCTGGTCGCGGAGGGAGAAGGGGACCGGGTCGAGGTCCATCTTCCCGGCCTCGATCTTGGAGAAGTCGAGGATGTCGTTGATGACCGTCAGCAGCGCGTCGGCCGACGACTTGACCATCCCGAGCGACTCGCGCTGGTCGGCGGTGAGGTCGGTGTTCAGGAGCAGGTCGGTCATCCCGAGCACGCCGTTCATGGGCGTGCGGATCTCGTGGCTCATGTTGGCGAGGAACTCGCTCTTGGAGCGGTTCGCCGCCTCGGCCGCCTCCTGCGCCCGCCGCATCGCCCCCTCGGCCCGCTTCCGGTCGCTGATGTCCTGCACCTGCGAGACGACGTGGTGCGGCCGCCCGTCGGCGCCGGTGACGTAGGTCACGCCCACCAGCACCCAGACGTCGTGCCCGGCCTTGTGGACGTACCGCTTCTCGCGCCGGTACGTCCGCAGCTCCCCGGCCCGGGCGCGGGCGGTGAGGGCGGCGTCGCCGGCACGGTCGTCCGGGTGGGTGAGCCCGCGGAACGTCTGGGCCAGGAGTTCGGCCTCGGCGTACCCCACGATCTCGCACAGCGACTGGTTGACCCGGATGAACTTGCCGTCGAGGGACAGGAGGGCCATGCCCACGGCGGCGTCGTCGAACGCGCTGCGGAACTGCTGCTCGGCGTGGCGCAGCTGCTCCTCGGCCCGCTTCCGGTCGGTGATGTCCTGGACCTGGCTGATGAAGTAGGGCGGCGTGCCCGCCGTGCCGCGGGCGAGCGACACGCTCAGCTGCGCCCAGACCGTGTGCCCGGCCCTGTGGACGTACCGCTTCTCCATCTGGTACGTGTCCAGCTCGCCGGTGAGCAGCTGCCGGACGTGGGCCAGGTCGGAGGCCAGGTCGTCCGGGTGGGTGACCTCCTGGAACGTACGGGCCAGCAGCTCGGCGTCGGCGTACCCTATGATCCCGCACAGCGCCCGGTTCACCCGGAGGAACCGGCCGTCGGTGGCGACCAGGGCCATGCCGATGGCGGCGTGGTCGAGCGCGACGCGGAACCGCTCCTCGCTCTCGGCGAGTTCGCGGGTGCGCTCGGCGACCTTCCGCTCGACCGTCGCCCGGGCCGCCTCCAGCTCGGCCTCGCGGTCGGCGGCGGCGCGGATGTCCCGCACCCCGTAGAGGCAGGCGTAGACCAGGAAGACGTCCTCGAAGACGACCCACCCGGCGTGCTCGACCCACCGCCACGTCGCGCCGGCGGTCGCGCCGTACACCGACTCCGGCCACAGCGCCCCGCGGGCGACGTGGTCCACGGCGGTGACGACGGTCGCCGTCACGAGCACCCGCCAGTCGCGGTAGAAGCTGAGGAAGGCGAGCGACCCGAAGACGTGGAAGTGCGTCTCGATCCGCCCGCCGGTCAGGTGGATGAGCAGCGCCGACATGAGCATCTGGCCGGCGGCGACGGCGTGGCGGGTGCCGGTGCGACCGGGGCGGAGCAGGGCGAGCGCGACCGGGAACGCGGCGATGCCGAGCCCGAGTACGACGGCCGCCCAGACGTGCGGGTGGGTGCGGGACTCGGTACCGGCCCACGTCAGCGGCGTGACCCAGAGGGCCAGCCCGACGGCGGCGACCCACTGCGCGGCGAGCAGCCCGGCGAACAGCCGGTCCACCCGCCGGTGGACGGCGTTCAGCGACGCCGCCGTGATCTCGGCGGCCCGGGCGGCCGTGTCGATTCGCTCCCCGTCCGGCATCGGCTCGGTCCCCCGCCCTACCGTGAGTCGTTCGCCAGCGAACACCCGAACACGGGCGCCGTGCCGTCCAACAGCTCGCCCGCCACGATTCCCAGGATCGTTCGCCGCGCGGCGGATTCGCCGACCCGCCCGCGCCCGCGCGTCAGCCCGCCGCGGAACGCCACCCGGCCCGCCGCGTCCGTCAGAACCGCGTGCCCCGAGGTCGCGGCGCCGGCCCGGGCGGCTTCCGCGCCGTCGACGTCACACGTCACGGTCACGCCCGGGACGGCGGCGGCCGCGTCCCACGACGCGGTCCGCTCCCACCCCGGCGGGGCGCCGGCGGGCCGCACGAACGCCACACGAACCGACACGTCCGGCGGCAGGGCGCGGGCGAGTTCGGCGAGCTCGCCGAGGCTCGCCCGCGTGCAGGGGCAGTGCGGGTGGGCGTAGAGCGTCAGCGTCCACGCCGCCGCGTCCGGCTCGTCCGCCGCGGCCTGCGGGCCGGGGGTGGCGTCGTACACGTCCCACGCCGCGAACCCGGCGGCGACGCCGGCGAGCCACACCACGGCCGTGGCGCCGACGACCCAACTCGAGCGCGGGCGACGGGGCGGCGGTGCTGGTGGTGCTGGTGGTGCGTGCATGGGCGAGCCGCGGGGCGGTGGAAGTGCGCAACCGTAGTTCAGGCGGGGCCGCAACGACGAAGAAAACGGGTGCAATGGCGAGGGGGGAGGTGCCGAAACCGGTGCGGGTGCGACTTCGGCGGGAAGATTCAGGTTCGGCCGAAGCCCTGCCCAGGGCGTACGCCCTGGGCTATTCACTGTCGCCCCTTCGGAGCTCAAGACCCGGGTCACGTTACATGGCGCGGTCGGCGGCCCAGGGGAAGCGGCGGCCGGTGAGGAACTCCTTGTAGTCGGCGTCGGTCGGGTCGTGGACGGTAGCGGGATCGAACGCGGCGTTGATGAGGCGCAGGAGGGGAATGACGTCGGCGCTCGGGTAGCCGAGGCCGCGCACCTCGAAGCAGTCCTTGTTCACGTCGATGAGTTGGAGGCGGTCGGGGTAGACGCGCACCATCCACAGCTCGCGCAGCCCCCACCGGGCGCTGCGGACGAACCGGTCGGCGGCCTCCAACGCGCCGGGGGCGTAGTCGTGGGTGGCGAGGGGGTCGGACATACGAAGGCTCACTCGGTCGGCTGCGACTCAGCGATTTCCGAGGGGCAGGAAGACGACGACCTACTCCCGGATTTCCTCGTCCGGCATGCACTCGACGATGAGCAGGATGTCGTCGATGGCGTCGCCGACGGACTGATCGTTGGTCGTGGTAATGATGCCGGTCACCGGCTCGCCCGCGGCTAACCGCTGGTATGCTAACCCGACCATCGTGTTGCGGTCGTTCGTGATCAAAACCCGGCTCTGCTCAGCGGCCCAGGCCAGGACTTCGAGATCGTGCGTCCCTTCGGGCAGGGCGTCCTGGACGCGCACGAGGTCGATGTTTGGTGCGCGGCGCCGCAGGCCACGGACGAGATCTCCGTGAACGTCGGCGTCACTGGCCAGCCGGAGCATGGGCGGCTTCTCGGAGGTTGCGGCGGGCGAGAAGCTCGTCCCGACCGACCCGAGGCTGTTCGGCCTCGATCTTCGCTCGTAGGGCTGCGGTCTCCTCCCCGCGCCGCTTCAGGTAGGCTTGCACGTCGCCGTGGTGGCGGAGGTAGTAGGCGATGACGGCGTACACGTCCGCCAGTTGCAGGGTGTCGTAGGCGCGGACCATGCCCTCCGGCGTCATGCCGTTTTCGTACTGCTCGACGACGAGGTCGAGGCTGACGCGACTGGACCCGACGCGGAGAACGCCGCCGTCGTCCGCCCGAAGTGGTGGCGGCTCGGCGATCAGGTGCTGCCCATTCGTGCTAACGGTACTCGTCACCACCGGTTCGTCGTTCGGCTGAACAATCTCCAACGAGAAGTCGCGGATCACCACCGGAAACGACGGCCCGCCATCAAGCATCACCGGGTCTGGGGTAGCGTGCCGCACAAGGGAGTTAATGTTGGCAACGATCGTGTCTTGATGCGATTCGGCCGCGAACTGCTCGGCACGCGCGCGGTTGCCGGGAAACTTCACGGTCGTTCTCGGCGCGATCGAAACACGGATCGGGCCGACCGGCGCGCCCCTTTGGTCAACACAATGGTGGACGAGAAAGACCTCCGTCGCGGGACCAATTCCGGCCCCCTGAACTCGTGCGATACACTCGTCCGCCCGTGTAGCGAATCTCTCTTCCACGTGCATCGGCTCCGGGCGTACCAACTCGATCACTCCATCCCCCATTTTACCGTCCGGGGGGCGGTGGCACCAGAGGCTCCACCGCCCGTCCGGATCGGGTTCCGTCACCGCAGCCCCGCCAGATCTTGGAGCAGGTGCCAGTTCTCCAGCCGGTCCTGCTTCGCGGCCAGGAGCGTCGGCGACGGGTTGCCGTCCTTGTCGAAGTGCTTCACGAACCGCCCCTCGCTCCGCGCGAAGTCGACGAACGTCACCTCCTGGTTCGTCTTCGGGTGGACGTACCAGTCGCCGGCCTTGTTCGGGTTGCCGTCGAGCGAGATGCGGCTCTTCACCGTGTCGCCCTTGCGCGGGTCGTAGATGATGAGCGGGAACGCCCGCGTGTCCACGGCGAGGCGCGCCTGCTCGCCGGCCATGTTGTCGGCGACGCCGTGCTCCGGCTGGCACGTCGTGTAGCAGCACACGATCGCCGGGCCGTCGAACTCTAGCGCCCCCAGCACCGCCTTGTAGAAGTGGTTGACGTGGGCGCACGTCGTCTGGGCGACGTAGGTGCGCGGGTGCATCATGGCGATCTGCGCGATCTCCTTCCGCCGCTCCTGCTTCCCGCCGAACACGTTCCCGTGGACGCTCATCTTCGTGTTCTGCCCGGTGAAGCTCGCGGTCGAGGCCTGCCCGCCGGTGTTCGAGTACACCTGCGTGTCGAGCACGAACACCTTGATGTTCATCCCGCTGGCGAACATGCGCGACAGCGCCTGGAAGCCGATGTCGTACATCGCCCCGTCGCCGCCGACGACCCACAGCGGCTTGCCGCCCCAGCCCATCTGGTCCCAGCGCATCCGCACGCCGATGGCGTACGTGGGCGCGTTCTCGAACAGCGAGTTCGTCCACGGCACCATGTACGGGTTGTACGGGTACGTGGACGTGTACACCGTGTTGCACCCGGTCGCTGCGACAATGCCCCACTGCTCGCCGTACTTGCTCCCGGTGGCGGCGCACATCATGCGCAGCGCCGTCCCCTCCCCGCACCCGGCGCACGACCCGGCGCCGCCGGTGTAGATGTGCGTCTGCTCCTTGAGCATCATGTCGATGAGCAGGTTTCCGCTGATGAACTTCTCGTTGCTCGGCCCCATGTCCTTGAAGAGTCGGTGACTCTTGCGGGCCTTCACCATCACGTCGTCCGTCTTCGCCACCATCTTCAGCGCGTCGTCGTCGCACACCGTCACGCACTCGGCGCACCCCTTGCACTTCGACGGGTCGATGATGATGTTGAACACCCCGCCGACGCCCTGCTTCTTCTTCCCGCCGTCGTAGTACTTCTTGGTGCGCGACCACTGGGCCTTGTACATCTCGCGGTCGCCGTCGGCGACGCCGGCGAGCTTCTGCTCCCACTCGTCCTCGCCGAGCACCTTGCCCAGGATCGCCGTGTCCGGGCACTCGGTCACGCAGTCCATGCAGCCGGTGCAGTTCGCCGGGATGTACTCGGGGATTTCCGGGGCGATGTAGCTGAAATCGCGGAGCGACGCGGTGCCGGCGGGGATGAGCGACCGGGCGAGCGTGAGGTCGGCGGGGAGTTCCTTCTCGCCGTACCCCTCCTCGTAGCCGCGGATGATGCGGTCGTTGAAGTCGTGGACGTCGAGCACCGGCAGGCTCATCGCCGACTTCAGCCCCACGGGCTTGTAGTCGCGGTCGACGGTGGTGCCGTAGCAGTTGTTGTTGAACGGATCCTTGTCGCTCGCCGCGTTCATCGACGAAGCGGGGAGAGTAGCGGTGGTCATGGGTATGTCGTGCCTTGTATTGGGTGGATTGATCGGGATACCCAGGGTGCGCCGAAGCGGCGACCCCGGGCTCGGGAGTACAACCCCTTCGGGGTAATCCGGCGGGCCGGCTGGTTCTGTACCCCGAAGGGGTTTGATTCCTCAGCCCAGGGTCGCCGCTTCGGCGCACCCTGGGTACTTTTGGCGCAACCGGGTTGGCGATTACTGCGCGAACATCACCTCGGCCGGGATCTCCTTCGTCTCGTCGCGGCCGCGGTTGATGCACGTCATGTTGTCGCGGATCACCTGCTCGCCGCGCTTGCCGAAGTACTTGCGCAGCGCCTTCTCCACCCCCGCCTCCACCTGCGCGTCGGACATCTCGCCCTCCCGGGCGTACGGCGTCAGTTTCAGGAACGCCCCCAGGAGCACGATCCCCTGCATCCGCATCTGGAGGTCCGGGTCGTTCGCCTCCTCGCGGGCGATCCGCACCATGTCGCAGTAGTACACGCGGATCTTCTTCTCGCGGATGGTGTGCTTGTTGTCGCGCGGGATGCGCGCCCACACCTCCGCCGGGTCGGCGTAGGGCGACTGCATGAAGACCGCCCCGCCCGGCACCAGCCCCTTCAGCGTGATCGGGCTGAGCATCGCCGTCGGGTCGTTGACGCACAGGAGCTCCACCTTCTCCAGCTCGCTGTGCATGTAGATGTGCGTCTCGGCGACGGTGAGGTAGTACGTCGTCGGCAGCCCCTTCTTCTCGCTGCCGTACTTCGGGTACGCCTGCACGTCCTTGCCGAACACGTTCCCGGCGATGGTGGCGATGATCTTGTTCGTCGTCACGCTGCCGAACCCGCCGACCGAGTGCCCGCGCATCGAGAACCCGCCCTTCGGCCGCAGGTCCGGGTCGTCCTTGCGCACCAGGGCGCTCCGGTGGTCGATGCCGACGGAGAAGAAGTGCGGGCCGTCCATCATCATGTTGTGGAACGCCGCGATGATGTCGCCCGGCCGCACGTCCCGGCTGCCGAGGCCGGCGGCGCCGTGGTAGACGCGCGGCGCCGGGTCGCCCAGTTTCTCCTGCCCGTTCTGGCCGACCACGGCGTCGTAGAACGCCGCCTTCACCTCGCGCGTCAGGTGGTTGCCGGTGGTCGAGAGCGGGTCGTCCATCCGCTCGAACACCGTGAACGCGATGCACCCCTTGAGGGCGGTCACCACCTCGACGGCCGGGAACGGCCGGAACGCGAACACGGTGAGGCACCCGGCCTTGATGTTCTTCACGTCGCGGAGGTAGTCGACCGTCGCCTTCGCCGTCTCCATGTAGCAGCCCATGCCGACGAGGACGTACTCGGCGTCCTCGCAGCGGTGCGCCTCGACCATGCCGTAGCGGCGGCCGGTCTTGCGGCCGAACTCGTCGAACGCCTCCTGCAACTTGTCCGGGATCTGGTCGTAGTACCAGCGCTGGGCGATCTTCCCCTTCATGTACGAGTCCTGGTTCTGCACCACGCCCGACATCATCGGGTTGGCGGTGTCCATGAGGTTCGTCAGTCGCTCCTTCGGGTCGCCGACGAACTCTTTCATGAACTCCGGCTCGATGAGCCGCACCGTCTCGACGGTGTGGGTGGTGAGGAACCCGTCCTGGACGTTGAAGAACGGCGTCTGGGTGGCCTCGGCGACCTTGCGGGCGATGAGGCAGAAGTCGCCGGCCTCCTGCGCGTTGCGGGCGAACAGCATCCCCCAGCCCACGTCGGCGACGCTCATCACGTCGTCGTGCCCGGCGTGGACGTTCAGCCCCTGGCTCGTCAGCGCCCGGGCGCCGATGTTCATCACCACCGGCAGCCGCTTTCCGCTGATCGTGTACAGCACCTCCTTCATCAGCACGAGACCCTGCCCCGAGGTGAAGTTGGTGACGCGCCCGCCGGCGACGGCGAACCCCTCGCACACCGCCGCCGCGCTGTGCTCGCTCTCGGGCTCGAAGAACATGAGGGTGTCGCCCCACAGGTTCGTCCCGCCGTTCATGACGGAGGCGTTGAACCCGCCGCCCATCGTCGTGGAACTGGTGATCGGGTACGCCCCGGCGGCCTGGCTGATCCGGATCTCGACGTGGACGACGGCCTCGGCCCCGTCGCAGGTCGTGGGGATGCCCGGGTACTGGAACGCGGTTCCCACCGGCTCCCGCTCCGGGACGTGGGTGGGGCGCTCGGCAACGGCGACGGACATGGAGAAAGTCCTCTCTGGCGGCGGAAAGTGGGGGAATGAACGTGGTGTTGCTCGGCCGCGGGGCGCGGGCGGCGTGCGCCGCCCGCGCCCCGCGGCTTCAGCGCCTGGGCGAGCGCCCGGCGCGGCGGAACACGAGCGACAGGTAGCGGGAGTCGGCGACGTCCGGGAACGCCGCCGGCCGCTTGCCGCTGCCGGGGCGGCCGGGGCACCAGCGGAGCACGCCGCCGTCGAGGTGGAAGAGGCACTTCGAGGTCGCGCAGTGATCGGGCGGCCCCTCCTCGACGTGCATGTCCATCTCGCCGGCCGCGACGTCGAGCGTGCCCATGTAGATGTCGCCGCCGACGAACTCGAACGCGAACCGGCGGCCGGCGACGAGCAGGCGGGCCTGCTTCGGGCCAGCAACAGACTCCCACGACCCCTGCAACAACTCCAGGTCGGACCGCACGGCGGGAGCCGCGGGCGCTAAAGGGGCCATGACACGTCTCCTTTTTCGACAGGACACGCGGGGAGAGAAAATGTTCGGGGCGCGACCGCCCCCGACGGGAACCCGCACGAAGTGTCCGCGAGGCGGAGGAGGGGCGGTGGGCTGGGGTCCGGGTCCGTGACCGACCCGGGCTCGCGGTCCGCACGCACCCAAGACCGTAGGGCGGCGACGCCGATCGGATCCCTGCCGAAACCCGGCCGCACCGGGCGGTGCGGCGGGAGGAATTGTGTGGAGTATAAGGCCGGCACCGGCCGGGACGCAACGGAATACCGGCTACGGAGGGACGCGCTGGTGCTTGGAGCTCCGAAGGGGCGGCCGTGAATAGCCCGGGGTGGCAACCCCGGGCGGGCGTCGGCAGTGTCACGGGAGCAACGCGGATCGAACTCCGCGGCAGGCCGCCCGGGGTTGCCACCCCGGGCTATTCACGGCCGCCCCTTCGGGGCTCAAAACCCGGTAGCGGCCTAGCTCAGTGTCGATTCGGCCAGCGGAATCAACTCCTCCCACTGGACAGTGCGGATCGGCTTCTTCGCCTTCGGCCGGTACACGTCGATCCCGCTGGCGCCGATAACCAGCGTACACACCGGCTCGTTCTTCGCACTGAAGCCCCGAATCGAAAGGCCGGTGTCTTGGATTAGCTGCGTAGGGACGGTCAATTCGGCGGCGCGGCGACGCTTGGCCATGTCGAGTCTCCTAGCAGGGTGTCCCATTGCGAAACAACCTACCTGCCTCTTATTTGACTCACGGCGACGGGAAACCCGAAAATATTAAAATGGCGCCCTACGAGGCGACGGGGACGAAGAGATCAGAGACCCACGTCGCTACCACGGCTTGCCGACGGCGCGGCCGGCGAGGTCGTAGCCGTCGGCGGCGGTCACCTTCACCCGCACGAAGTCGCCCGCCCGCAGCCCTTTCCCCTTCACCCGCACGGCGCAGTCGATGTCCGGCGAGTCGGCGTAGGTGCGGCCGCGGAAGTGGCTGGCGAACTCCGGGTCTGGGCCGTCGATCACGACCGGGTGGTCGCGCCCGACCTGGGCGGCCGCCCACCCGAACGCCACCGCCTGCTGCGCCTCCATCACGCCCGCCACGCGCGCCGCCTTCACGTCGTCCGGCAGGTGGCCGTCGAGCTTCGCCGCCGGCGTGTCCGGCTCTGGCGAGTACGGGAACACGCCGAGCCGCTCGAACTTGACGTCGGCCACGAAGCGGCGGAGCTCCTCGTACTCGGCGTCCGTCTCGCCGGGGAAGCCGACGATGAACGTCGTCCGCAGCGCCAGGTCCGGGAGGTTCTTCCGCAGCCGCTCCAGCAGCTTCTCGGTGGCGTCGCGGTCCACGCGGCGGACCATGCGCCGGAGCACGCGGTCGTTGATGTGCTGGAGCGGCATGTCGAGGTACGGGATGATCTTGTCCGACGTCGCCAGCGCCTCGATCACGTCGTCGCCGAAGTGCTCGGGGTAGGCGTACAGCACGCGCACCCACTCGATGCCGTCGACCGCGTTCAGCGCCTTCAGCAGGTCGGCGAGGCGGGTGCGGCCGTACAGGTCCATCCCGTAGTACGTCGTGTCCTGCGCCACGACGATGAGCTCGCGCACCCCGTCGGCGGCGAGTTCCTGCGCTTCGCGGACCACTTCCTCGATCGGCTTGGTGGCGTGCTTGCCGCGCATCTTCGGGATCGCGCAGTACGTGCAGAGCCGGTCGCACCCCTCACTGATCTTGAGGTATGCGTAGTGCCGCGGGGTGATGCGCAGACGGGCGGTGTCGTCGAGCGCCCGCACCGGTGCCGGGGGGAACAGGTCGAGCGCGGACAGGTCGGCGTCGCCGCCGCGCCGCCGCGCCTGCACCGCGTCGACGACGGTGGCGATCTCCTCGCGGCCGAACACGCCGAGGATCTGATCGACGCCGGGCACCTGCGCGAGCAGCACGTCGCGCTGCCGCTCGGCCATGCACCCGGCGACGACGACGGCGCCGAGCTTGCCGGCCTCTTTCAGTGCCAGCATCTCGCGGATGACGCCGAGCGACTCCTGCCGCGCCGACTCGATGAACCCGCAGGTGTTGACGACGACCACGTCCGCGCCCGCGGCGTCGGCCTGGAGGGCGTACCCCTCGGTCGCCAGCTTGCCGAGCATCCGCTCGGAATCGACGGTGTTCTTCGGGCACCCGAGCGAGACGAACGCGAACGTCCCCTTCGCGTCGGGCGCGGCGCCGGAGACGGGGGTGGCCAGCGGGAGGCTTTTGACGGACATGCGGCGTGCGTGCGGGTGGTGGGGGCGGCGACGGTCGAACTGCCATTCTACGCCGCCGGGCGTGATAAACTACGGGTGTTCCCGCGGAGCCGACCCATGACCGCCGGGCCGAAGCCGAAGCTGACCGAGGAAGAATACCTCGCCATCGAGGAGGAGGCCGAGTTCAAGAGCGAGTTCTACCGCGGCGAGATGTTCGCCATGTCGGGGGCGTCGTACTCTCACAACCTCGCCAAGGACAACCTCGCCGGCGAACTCCACCAGCAGCTGAAGGGCGGCCCGTGCCGGAAAACGACGAGCGACATGAAGGTGCGGGTGAACCGCACCGGGCTGTACACGTACCCGGACGTGGTAATCATCTGCGGCGAGCCGGAATTCCTGGAGGGGCGGGACGACGTGATCCTCAACCCGGCGGTCGTGGTCGAGGTGCTTTCCCCGTCCACGGAGAAGTACGACCGCGGGGTGAAGTTTCGGCACTATGAGCAGATCCCGTCGCTCCGAGAAATCGTGCTCGTCGCGCAAGACGAGCCGGTGTGCGAGCGGTTCGTGCGCCAGCCGGACGGAACCTGGAACCGCCTCCTCGTAACCGGGCTGGACGGCGAGCTGGTGTTCGCCACCGTCCCGGCGCGCGTCCGCCTCGCCGACGTCTACGCCGGCGTCACCTTCCCCGAGACCCCGCCGCGCTGACCGATATTGTCCCACCCAGTCAGCGGCGGGCCGGGGGTGGGGCGTCGGCGGCCGGGTGGGTGTCCCACACCCGGGCCGTCCCGCCCCCGGCGGTCGCCACGATCCGTCTTCCGTCGGGGCCGAACCCGACCTCCGCCGCCCCGCCGGCCGGCCCCCGGAGGGTGAGCAGTTCGGCCCCGGTAGCCGCGTCCCACACCCGGACATTCCCGTCCGATCCGGCCGTCACCACCCGCTTCCCGTCCGGGCTGAACGCCGCCGCCTGAACGTCCCCGCTGTGGGGTCGGAGGGCCGGCGGACCGGCCGCGGGGCGGTCCGCGGTCGTCACCTGCCACCCGCCGGCCGGGGCCGCCGCGACCCGACCCGCCCCCACGAGCGGGCCGGCGGCGGGCGATTGGCCGGACGGCACCATCCGACCGTCGGCGACCGCGTCCCACACCCGGACTGTCCGGTCGGCCCCGGCCGTCACCACCCGCCCGCCGCCGGGGCTGAACGCGGCCGTCCGCACGCCCCCGGCGTGGCCCCGCAGGATGAACACCCGCGCCCCGGTGGCCGCGTCCCACATCCGCACTGTCCCGTCCTCGCCCGCGGTGACGACCCGCCCCCCGTCCGGGCTGAAGGCCGCCGAGTTGGCGCGCGGCGCGTGCCCCTGGAGTACGAACACCTCAGCCCGGGTGTCGAAGTCCCACACCCGGGCGGTCCGGTCCGCCGCGGCCGTCACCACCCGCCGCCCGTCGGGGCTAAACGCCACCGCCTCCACCCAGTTCGTGTGCCCGACCAGAGAGCCCCGGTGTTCCCCGGTGGCGGCGTCGCACACCCGGACGACCCCGTCCGCCCCGGCGGTCACGACCCACCGCCCGTCCGGGCTGAACGCCACCGCCCGGACCTCGCGGGGGTGCCCGTGGATCGGGCGGACAATGGCTCCGGTGGCGGCGTTCCAAAGTCGGGCCGGGCTGTCCCAGCCGGCGGTCGCGAGCCACCGCCCGTCCGGGCTGAACGCCACCGCCCGCACGCCCCCGCGGTGGTCGGGCAGGTGGAGTCGTTCCTTCCCGGTGGCCGCGTCCCAGATGCGGACGGCACCGTCCTGCTCGCCGGTGGTCACGACCCGCGTCCCGTCGGGGCTGAACGCCGCCGACCCGACCCAGCCCCGGTGCCCCCGCAGCGTGTGGACCTCGGCCCCGGTGGCGGCGTCCCACACGCGGGCCGTCCCGTCCCCCCCCGCGGTGACGATCCGCGTTCCGGCTGGGTCGAACGCCGCCGACCGGACCTCGTCGTCGTGGCCGGCGAGGGCCAACAACTCGGGCCGGCACAGGTGGTCGACGTAGTGCCACTCCCAGCCGCGGAGTTTGGAGTCGGTGCCGTCCAGGATCGACCGGGCGGCGGCTGGGTCGTCGTCCTTCCAGGCCTGGTGCGCGAGCCGGACCGCGCCGCCGTACTCCAACATCGCCAGCCGGTCCCGGGTCCGCTCGGCGTCCCCCCGCGCCGCCTCCGCGGCGCGGTAGAAGCCGAACACCACGAACACCACCCCCGCCAGCGTCACCGCCACCGCCGACAGGCCGTAGGCGGCCGCCGCCGTCGGGTTTCGGCGCACCCACCGCGCGGCCCGCTCCGCCAGCCCGACCGGCCGCGCGCTGATCGGCTCGCCGCGCCCGAAGCGGTCGAGGTCGTCCGCCAGTTCCGCCGCCGTCGGGTAGCGCTGCTCCGGGGCGCGGGACAGGCACTTCGCCACGATGGTTTGCAGGTCGCGCGGCACCCCGGCCGGCAGCGGCGGCGGGTCTTCGACAGCGATCTTTGCCAGCAGCTCGAACACCGAGGCGCCGGCGAACGGCCGCCGCCCCGCGAGGCACTCGTACAGGATCACCCCGAGCGACCACACGTCGGCCGCCGGGCCGACGTACTTCGCCCGCGACGCCGCCAGCTCCGGGGCCATGTACGCCGGCGTCCCCATCATGTCGTTCGTCTGCGTCAGGTCGTGCGCCCGCCGCTTGGCGACGCCGAAGTCGGCCACCTTCGGCACGTCGCCGTCCATCAGCACGTTGCCCGGCTTCAGGTCGCGGTGGACGATGCCGAGGTCGTGCGCCGCCGCCACCCCGCGGGCGACCTGCGCCAGGAGGCGCGCGGCGGCGGCCGGGGGGAGCCGCGCCTCGGCCCGGAGCCGGTCCTTGAGCGACCCGCCGGGGACGTACTCCATCGCCATGAACGGCCGCCCGGCGTGCTCGCCGAGCTCGATCACCTGCACCACGTTCGGGTGGCGGACCTCGGCCATCACCTCGGCCTCGGCCCAGAACCGCGCCCGCGCCGCCCGCGACACACTCGGACCGCGGAGCACCTTCACCGCCACGTCGCGGTTCAGCCCGCGCTGGCGGGCGAGGTACACGACGCCCATCCCCCCGCGGCCGAGCTCGCGCCCCACCTCGTACCCGGGCAGGTCGGGGCGGTCCGGGTCGGGCGGGGCGGCCGGGGTAACCGGGGTGGCAAGCGGGTCGGCACTGACCGCCTCGGGCGCGTGCGTGGCGGTACGGAAGTGGGTGGCTTCGTCGGAACCCACGGGGCGACTCTCCGGGCGTTGGGACGATCGTACCCATCCGCGCACGCGGCCGCCAGCGCTGGACACCCGCCGCGCCGGCCGGGATACTGACCCCGCCCGTTCCCTCCCGGAGCTATTGCATGCGCGTCCTCGCCGCCCCGCTCGCCGCCCTCGTTGCGGCTATCGCCCTCCCCGCCGCCGCGCAGCCGCCGGCGCCGGAGAAGTTCAGCGACGAGGGGTTCGTCACCATCTTCAACGGCAAAGACTTGACCGGGTGGACGGTGTCCGCCAAGACCGGGCACAGCCGGACCAGCAAGAACACCAGCGGCGGGAAGTGGGAGGTGAAGGACGGCGCCATCGTCGGCAGCCAGGACGTGCCGGGGAACGGCGGGATCGTCATCACCGACAAGCAGTACGGCGACTTCGAGGTGGCGCTGGAGATGAACAACGACGACGGCCCGGACAGCGGCCTGTTCCTGCGCAGCACCGACACCGGCAAGTGCTACCAGGCGATGATCGACTACCACAAGGGCGGCAACCTGATGGGGGTCTACGGCGAGGGGATCGGCGGCAAGCCGCACGTCCGCAACTTCGACTTCGGCAAGGACGTGACCGAGATCGTCGTTCCCAGCAAGCAGACGGACAGCGGGTTCAAGTGCCCGGTGAAGGCGGCGGACTGGAAGGCGTTCTGGAAGGCCGGCGAGTGGAACGAGCTCCGCGCCCGCATCGTGGGCAACCCGCCGACCATCACGACGTGGATCAAGGGCGTGAAGTTCATGGAGTACACCGACACCGAGAAGCGCCTCGGCGACACGGGCGGGATCGCGCTACAGGTCCACGGCGGCGGCGACTACACGAAGCAGTTCGTCCGCTACCGCAACATCCGGGTGAAGGATCTGTCGAAGAAGTGACGCCGCCGTCGCAGGTCGGGCCGAGTCCGCGAGGCCCGACGCGGGGCGCGGGAGCGCACGCCTCGAGCCGGGAACCCGATCCCACGGGGGATTTCGTGTCCACACCCGGACCACGCACCCGTGACGCCGCGTCGGGCCTCGCGGACTCGACCCGACCTACAAGACCCGAGCCGCGCGGGTGGCGACCGACAGGTTCCGGTAACGCGAACCGTCGTGGGTTTTGAGCCCCGGAGGGGCGGCCGTGAATAGCCCGGGGTGGCAACCCCGGGCGGCCTGCCGCGGAGGTCGTTTGGGTCACCCCCGGTGACACCGCCGTCGCCGCCCGGGGTTGCCACCCCGGGCTATTCACGGCCGCCCCTCCGGGGCTCAAAACCCACGCCACCTGCCCCCGGCGCACGTCCGTCGGGGCCAGCGTGGTTCTACTCGGGCCAACCCATCCCCCGGTCCGACAACGCCTGTCGGATCTCATCGAAGTACGCCGGGCCGATCCCCTTGACCGCGGCGACATCAACGGGTCCGGCCTCGGCGACCTGCTCGAGAAAGCGGTAGCCGGCATCGGCCAGCGCCCGCACGGCCTTCTTCGGGAGGCCGGAACCGTCGAGCGGCGTTCCGCCGCCGAGGGCGTGAGGGGGCGGAGCCGGGGGCGGTTGCAGGTCGAGTTCTCGCCCCGCAATCGCCTTTTCGCCCGCGGCGAGCGCGGCCCGCTCCAGCTCGGGCTCGGCGAGGACGGCCACCCACTGACCGCCCGGCAGCCGGCAGAGCGAAGCGGATACGCCGGCCGCCCGCAGTTCGTCCACGACCCGGCGCAGGTCGTCGAGTGGATCGTCGTCGATCGGCTCGGCGGTGGCCGGGGCGGGGGGCAACTCGGCGACCGGGGCGGCGGCGACTTGCTGGACGATCGGGGCAGCGGCGATTTCTTGGGCGACCGGGGAGCGTTCCAGCACCCGGTCCACCCGGTCGTGCGCCCGACCGATCCGCTCGCTGATCGCGCCCGGCAGTCGGGCGATTCCCCGGACCACGGCCCGGAGGCCCGCGGCCACATCGGCCAGTAGGCCCGGGGTGTCCGCGCAGAACCGCATGAGGTGGTAGTTGACCCGCCGCCCGACCTCCCGCCAACTCTGGGGCGACGGCTCGTCGTCCGGCCGCGGTGTGACCTAGCCCTTCAGCCCGTACAGGTCCACCTGGAGCGGGGTCTTCTTCGGGCGGTCATCGTCCGGCGGGAGGGGGCTCATACCGGCACCCCCTGCTTCACCCCGGCGCCGAACGACTTACCCTCCAGCCGTTTGAGCCCGGCCCCGCCCTGCGACTTCGCCAACCGGTCGAGCGCGGCCACGAACTTGGCGTACTGCTTGGGCGAGACGGTGCGCGGATCCCAGACCACCACCACGGCCGGGGGGCTGACGGTGTCGATCGACGCCCCCCCCCCGCGGTCGGCTTCGCCCGCGGGCTCGCCAGTTGAGTCGCTCGGTTCTGCATAGCTCGGCCACTTTGGAGGCGGACCGTTGGGCCACAGTGGGCCGAAGATTGCGGGTGACACAGGTGTGTTGTCGTCCCATCTGTTCTGGCGGGCCGTCTCTTGGAGAGTCCCAAAGTCCAAGCGAATGGCGTCGGCGGCAGCACCGGCGCGGGCGGCAGCGAGCGCGGCGGCGGAGGCGTAGTCCGAGGCGTCGGCGGAGGAGGCGGCGATCGCGGCGGCGCGTGCGGCGTTGGCGGAGGCGCCCGCCGCGAGGTGGGCCACCTCGACATCGGCGGCAGCGATTGCTGCATCGGCGGCTGCGGTGTAGACGGCGTCGTCGGAGGCGTCGGCGTGGGCCACCGCCGCCGACGCAGCAGCAACACTCATGGCTCGCTCGACCGCGGCGAATCGCTCCGCCAGGACAGGGGGACAGAACGCCCGAAAGAGCGGCAACACCCGCCGGGCGCACCGAGCCGCAAACGCCACCTGTGCCCAGCGCGGCAGGGCGGCGACTTCCTCAACGGTGGGAATGGTTGGTTCGCTCATGCGACGGTCCTGCGCGGGAGGGTAGTTGTGGTTATCGCCCGCGGGTGATGGCGGAGCAATCGCCGATCGGTTGCAAGCGACGACCTAGTGTTCCGCCACACCTGATTTGACGGTTTCGGTGCTCGGGTAGAGGCGTTTCAATCGGGTTCGGGCGTCAGTGGTGGTGAAC
>VFQN01002752.1_pt1 | contig 26408 bp, 52 predicted proteins | sample 3512371 | NCBI WGS metagenome assembly VFQN01 (sample SAMN10412370, study PRJNA504923) | tailings metagenome | isolation source: Replicate 2 from Balatoc abandoned mine | place: Philippines: Itogon, Benguet | collected 2017-08-28 | reverse complement strand
CCGAAATTAATATTTATTACTTAAAAGTAATATATTCCTCCTAAAAAATACACTGGCGCTGGGTACATTTGGCCCTAACGGTGTGCTGACCGTGGCAGGCGTGTCGCGCTGGGGTGCGAGCCGGTCGGTGGCGCCGTCAGGCACCTGACTCGTGCCGCCTATAGCGTGTAGCGGTGATCTGGTCCAGGGTGAGAGGGGCGGACTGGGCAGCTTCGCACATGGCACGAACACAGAAAGGAAGGGCCGCGGGGCCCCGCAGGGGCCGTACCCATGCCCGCACGCACCGTATCCCGCGCAGCGCAGCGCCACCAGCTTGATGCCGCCCTGGGCCAGGATCTCCGCAACCTGCGCAAGGAAGACAGCAAGAGTGTGTGTGCGCACAGGCCGAGCTCACACACAGCGGTGGGGACTTGTTGCAGGCCACGCCGCACCACGAAGCTGCACCCGACTCGTTCCCCGCCCGCCAGGCAGTCTGCAATGTGTCTGGACCTGACCAGCCGGCAGCCTCACCCAACCCCTCGCATGGGGCTGATCAGTGCGCATGGTGTGTGTGTGCAGCCCTCTCCCCCGCGCGATGGCAGGCCTGAGGGCCGCGCTATGCCTACCTGGGCCGTTACAAAGTCGTTGACAAAGACCACCGCCACGTCGCACTGCAGCCAGCACACCAGCGAGTTAATGAGGGTGCGACAGCAACGCAATGCCCCGAAAAAGGTGCCTTAGTCGATACAGAGCAAATGAAAGCATGGTGTTGGTTGCACTGGCTTTTCCAGTTTTGGTGGATGTGCCAGCATTGGGTGGGTTACAGCAAGCCCTGTCCGCGTTGAGTCTCGTACATGTTGCGACCTGGGCCCCAACCGCTTGTGCCTGCCTGCCATGCGCCCATGCGCTGGCCATGCACCGCACCCCTACTTTGGCCCTTGTATCAGCAATCTGCCACTGCTTCAGGCGCAGTGCAGCGAACGTTGCTCCCACCCAAACCCACATTGCTGTCGGCTGCCGGTCCCAGCACCACTTACCCCGTGGGCAAGCGATGCAGTCTCTGCGTCCAGGGTAGCCTACGAAATGGAGTAATGTCGCATGCATGTTACTGGGCTGTTGGTTGCATGGCTCAAATAGAGGCCAGAAACCAACAGCGTTGCGAGTTCAGGAGGATGGGCGGTGCATGGGCTGTTCCTAGCCGGGAGCGCAGGGGTCCCACGACGGGCTCCCAAGCAGGTGTGCGCCTATCCACATGCTGTACAGTTCTGGCAAGAGCCTCCTGAGCTCACATCAACGAAACGAGTGCTTGGGAAGTACTTGGCCATGGGTGGAGCCAAGAAGTCCTGAGCGGGCCAGGGGAGGGCCAAGCGGGCATGCCGTAGGGTTTGGGACGGACAGTTGGCACCAGGCTGTACCCTTCCACCGCTGCAGGAACCTGACTCAGATGCTGTCCGGGGCGCAAGGTTTCGCAATGTGTGTACGACCTTTTACCTGGACATACTGAGACGCACTGTAGCATATGACCTTGGTGTCGGCTAGAGCGGGTAAGAGCGAGTCATCAACATCGATGTGCACTGAAGAGGACGCTGAGTTCGAGGTCGAAATCAAGGCCGACTTCTGCGCGTTAGGATTGGTAAGCGGCAGGCCCTGTGCCCTTACGGCGACCCGGGCTGGCGAGCGGCTACCCGGGCACGCAGGCACGTAGGTGGCCATGGCCGAGCGCCCAGTAAGGCGTACATGCATTGGTGAGCGAGCGAGGAGAGCCATGTTGCTTGAATGTGCAGCTTGTAAGTGCAGGCGTCCTGGTATGCTTATGTAAGTGCGTGACAGACGACCTGACGGTTATATCAGTTGCCTCACAGACTGCGTACTCGCACATCTTTGACTTGACTGCCCTTGCTATGCAGTTAGAGCACTAATGTAAAGCCACGCACGAGTGGACGCAAGTGAACACGGTCATTAGAGCAACAGGCAGGGTTCACTGCAAAAACAACTCCTGTTGTCGTCTCTGCTGCTGATTGAGGCATCTAAATTACCAGCGATGATTAGGTTTATTCTCCTGCAAAACCGTGCGGGGAGAACACGGCTCTCCAAGTACTATGTGCCGATCGAGGAGAAAGACCGGCGTAAACTCGAGTATGAAATCCATCGACTCGTTGTAAACCGCGACCCAAAGCACACAAACTTCCTGGAGGTGCGAACGGGTTCAAGGCAGGGGTTTCGCGGGACCGAGCGAGGAATGTCTAGACGAGAGCTGACCTCCCGGGGCAACTGACTGCAGTTCCGGACGCACAAGGTGGTCTACCGGCGGTATGCGGGACTGTTCTTCTCAATGTGCATTGACCCGTCGGACAACGAGCTGACCTGCCTGGAGGCCATCCACCTGTTCGTGGAGATCCTCGACCACTACTTCAGCAACGTGTGCGAGCTGGACCTTGTGTTCAACTTCCACAAGGTTGGCCTGGGGCTCATGGACGTGGTTGTGCCGTGGGTTGGGCCCCGAGTGCGCGGGGGGAGCCTTCCAAGCAGGGTGTGTGTGAGGGGAGGGGCACGGGTGGGCACTGCCGGCAGTCGCCCATGTGGGGTGGGGTCCGCGGCGCCCGTGGGTGCGCCAAGGATGAGCCTGGCCATGCCGCATCGGACTTGGCATTGCGGTCCCTGCGCTTTGCTATCATCGCGGATGGCACCAGGGGATGGCGCAGCAAGGGTCTGCAGACCGCCTACTGGTATCAGTGTCGAGCCAGGTGCGGCCGTGCCGGGTGACGAGACCTCCCGTACGGATGCCCCTGGTGCAGAACATGGCTGCATAGGAGCCTTAGCGCTGAGAGGCTGCACAACGCGTCTCCACTGCACGCCCGAGTTGCTGACGCACTGCATACGGCCTTGCTCCCGGCCCCACAGGTGTACCTCATCCTGGACGAGTTCATCTGCGGCGGGGAAATCCAGGAGACGGCGAAGAAGGTGCGTGGGGCGCCACAGGTGTTGGGATGGCACGTGCCGTGGGCGGATTCACGGACCGCAATGCACAGGGCGGCCGGAACGCGGAAGGGCGGTCCGCAAGGGCAACCCCGCCTGACATACCAGTACGACGCGTTCCAGCGGAGGGCTGTAATCATCTCGGCAGCAGCATATTGCGGGTTGCAATACATTCAGAGCAATCCTACGACTTTGGGCTACAGCAACTTTGCCTACTATGACACCTTTCCTTCCGACAGGTCATTCTGGAGCGGCTAGCGGAGCTGGACAAGATTGACACGTAGCGGGCTGACGGGAGGCTGCGGCAGGGGTGAACATGGCGGGCTGCGCTGGCTGTGCGTGCCCGGCCTCACTGTGGCGGAATGCTGCAGAGGCTTCGTGGTCCGCTTGCCGTTGGTGGTCGTGACAGGGTTTCCTTTGGTGCATGTCGTATGAGTAGTTGCAAGTGAAGGGAGCTTCACCAGTTTGGGTGATGGAGGACCAACAGCTGGAGGGTTGAGAGCTGTGGCACGACAAGATGGGATGCTGTGCGCATCTGGCTGTGCATGACAAGTGCATCCACGCTGGAAATTTTGAGAAGTCGCTTGTGTACGATGGGGTTAGGGGCATGTGCTGCACGCCATGGATTTGGAGCAGTGACGTATGACGGGGCGGAAGCAACCGTGTACCAGTTGATAGCGGTTGATCTGTTGCTGGCGGTAGGTGGGGTAGATGTATGCCTACTGCTATGAGCGAAGTTATGTAACTTTAAGTAATATGGCGACCCAACAGCTTATCCATCCTAGGCTGAAGGCCTCCGGGTCGTGGGGTGGCCCCGGGGCGATCGGTCGCGTCAGCAGTCGATCATCTATATGTCAGAAACAGTTAACAGCTAATCGGGTTGCCTGTCCTGCAGTAGCGAGGTCAGTGCTTTCGACTGCAGCGAGTGGAAAGGGAGATGGACAGACAGACTCGCATGCAATATGTGCCGCATATAGAAATTGAAAATGGTGGCTTGGACGCGGTTTTCGGCAGCACTCGCGTCCAGGACCTGCAGTATCTCTTGCCCGCGCCAACCTCACGTGGGCTGGTGCTGCTTGTCCCTCGGCAGGAACGTTGCTGACCTGCCCCTTCCGGACGGATCGCTCGGACTTCCAGTCGTGGGCGAGACTCTCGACCTTGTAACTTCAGGTAGGCTGGGGCTTGGGGCCCGGGTGGGTAGGTCTGCCCAATGGTGGCAATACTTCATGTGCCCCAGCACACGTACCAAGCCCCACACGTGCACGCCACACACACGCGCATGCAGATGGCAGCAGCTGTAACCCTTGCCTGCAACCCTGAAACTGTAACGCGTCACGTGATGTCCCCGTTGTTGCATACTGGTATTGATATCCGCATGCCCAGGCGACACGTTTGGGTCGACCCGGCGGCAGCGCTATGGCGACATCTACAAGACGCAGCTGCTGGGCGCCCCCACCGTCATGGTGTACGGCGAGGATGCCGTACGCACCGTGCTGGCGGCTGAGGACAAGCTGGTCGCCTCAGACTGGCCGTCGGTAGGCGCCCATACCGGTAGCAAGCGTGGCTACCCGCTTGCACATAGCTGCCACTTGCCCGACGCCACGCCTGATGTGCCTGGAGCCTAGGCAGTCCAGTTCCACTGCCCCCTTACACAGCAGGGCGAAAGCGGCGTGCGAAGCCATTCCTAAACCGTGTGCAACGTATGCAACGAGTGTGCTGAAGGTGGGGCGTTGGCGCCCTCCCCCAGGTCACATCCACGCTGGTGGGGCCCCGCAGCCTCAACCTGCTGTCGGGGGCGCAGCACGGCGCGGTGAAGCGGGCGCTGGCGGATGCCTTCAGCGAGCGGCAGGTCCGGCGGCTGGTGCCGCGGGTGGCAGAGCTGGTGCAGGTGGGGAGCGGAGCGGGGCGTGACCAGGGGCAGTAGATGGAGGTCGCAAAGTACCGTACTGCACGGCCCAGCCGGCAACACCTTTGGGCGTTCTTGGGCGATGTGTACTCCGCGCCGGGGCCCGTGCACGCTCCTGTGACTGCTTCCGCTTTCATGCTTATGCTGGTGGCCGCTGGGCCGTTGCCCTGTCCTGCCCTGCCCTGCAGGAGTCCGTGAGGCGCTGGGCGGCCGAGCCGCAGCCCCTGGGCGGCTACGCGTCCTGCCAGGAGCTGTCCCAGGTGGGCATGATTCATCCTGGCACACCAGTGCACCCCTGTCTCCACGCGAGTACCCAGCGGAACCAACACCGTGTCCACGTCGCGCTAAGTGCAACCACCCCTCCATACCATTCTTGACACTAAGCTGGCTTGTTCACCCTGGTGCTTCCCCCACCCGGTGGTGTGTCCAGGCTGTGTTCAGTGCGGTGGTGCTGGGGGGCGATGGTGGGCAGCGGCAGGCTGGCGAGCTGCAGGGCGTCATGGTGGCGCTGGCGGGGGGCTTCCTGGCGCCGCCGCTGGACCTGCCCTTCACTGGTCGGTGCGGGGCGGGGCTTAAGTAACCTGCTGGGCACAGGAAGCTGCGCGTGGAAGCTGTGGTGCGGACCTGCTTGCCGTCAGCTCGTACACCTGAAGGTCTGTGGTTTTGCAATATGCTTGGGTCAGACAGGTCTTGGGGCTGTTGAGCTTGCTTTGAGTCTGATGCTACGACGATATGGCTGGTGTGCAGACTACGGCAAGGCGGTGGCTGCCCGGCGGCGTTTCGGTGAGCTGTCCCGTGAGGCCATCGCCCGCTGCCGCGGCGGGGCGGGACAGGCGCCCAGCTGCTGCCTGGGGACGGTGGTGGCGGCGGCGGACGCGGCGGGCGAGGGGCGGCTGCTGACGGATGACGTCATCGAGGACAACCTGGTAGGCCGGGCGGGGGGTGCCTGGGCTGGGAGCGGACTCTCCCTTGCACGGAGGTTTACGGGCAACTGTAACGGCACCTTCAAACGGTAGAGGGGCGACAGGCTGCCAGTGGGAACCATGCTGTCCGCGTTGGTGGTGTGGTGAATGGGCTACAGGGCTTCGGGCATGGATGCTTCGTCAGGAGAACAGCGCCTTGCTATGTCACCTGCTTTGGGCCCCGAAAGCGCGCTCCACCATTGGTGCTCATCACGCGTAACCCACTGTTCCGGGCCCCAGGTGGCTGGCTTCTTCGGCAACGCCTCCACCGGGCCGTCCCTGGCCAAGGCGCTGCAGTACGTTGGCGCTAACCCACACGTGCTGGAGGCCCTGAGGCAGGAGCAGCAGGTGGGGCCGGGTGGGGCCGGGTGGCTGCAGGGCGTGCCGAAGGCACCGACGCAGCGCATGCCGGGCTGCACAGGAGGCATTGCAAAGAGTGTGGTAATCGCTACGCTGGGCAGGATTGGAACATAACATTACTGCTCTGGAGCTCATTCGGTTATGCACCTTGTCAATGTCCCGCTCCGCAGGCCGTGGTGGCCAAGCACGGCGCTGCCATTACGGCCGAGGCGCTGGACGACATGCCGTACGGTACGACGGTCGTACGGGAGCTGCTGCGCATAACGCCTGCCGTACCTGCAGTGTTCCGGGTCGCGCTGGAGGACTTCGAGCTGCAGGGCAGGAGGATACCCAAGGTGCGCCGCGGTGGGGTGGGCATCACCGGTACCAGGGCCCCAAGGGCACCCAAGCACGCACGTGTACACGCACTACCAGTCGCTTGCGGAAACCGTAGCTGGTTACAGATCGGCCACCAGCAAGGAGACGCATCAAAGCGGGCTTTAGTCCGTTCCCTAATGCAACGGTGACGGAGTACTCCGTTCCATGCCGCACCGGGCTGTCGCACAAGTGGCATTCCTGTCCCACAGCCGGCCGCCTGGCCATTCCCTTCCCGCGCACCCTCAGGGCTGGCGCGTGTGGTGCCACCTGGGGGACGCGGTGGTCAAGTACAACCAGGACACATTTTCACCGGAGCGCTGGACCAGCGGCCAGCAGGCCCCCAGCTCTGCCCCATCAACCACTGCGGGTCCCGCGGCAGGCTGCCCCATGCACGGCGGTGCAGTAGGGACCCCAACCGCCGTGGGACCCGAGTACACGTTGCCGTTTGGGTCGGGTGTGCGCACGTGCCTGGGGCAGCACCTGGTGCAGGCGCAGCTGGGGGTGCTGCTGGCGGTGCTGGCGCGGGGGTACACGTGGCAGGTGGAGCAGCCGGCGGAGGAGTGGCGGCTGGTGCCCACGCCGGCGCCCAAGGACGGCCTGCGGGTGCGCATGCAGCGCCTGGCGTGAATTGAGCAGTGAGGTATTGCTGGGGTGGTGAGAGCGTGTCATGCATTTGGTGCTGGAATGTACGGGGACGGCAGCATATGCGGCTGGCTGGCGATCTTAGCGGCCTATTAGTAGCCCTGCCTGCTGTACCGTAGTCCGAGGCTGTCGGAATGGCTCGAGTGTACCACCAGACAAGCTAGTTGCAGGTTGACTGAAATGGATTGCGAATACGAAAGGTGATGAATTGGGGTTCTTCGGCGCCGTGGTGCAGGGCACGGTTCGGTGCAGGGCAGACATCGCGGTGTAGGAAGGCGCCTGCGACGCAGCCGATGTGGGAATAGCCCCCTACCTAAGTACGCTACAATTTGCATGCATTCATGGTGTGCGCATGTGCACGCGACATGTGATCACTTGGTATATTGGCTGTAAGCGTGGCCAACACTGCTGCTTTTTAGAACGGTTGGCACAGGTTCGCACTGTCACGGTGTAGGATTTGTACGGAGTACGTACGGTGTAGGTGTTGCACCGAGTAGATCGATTGACTGCGTAGGCGGAACTCTTAGGCATGGGCAAGCATGTCAGGTTACAACACGTGGCCAACCCTACCGGGAACAATCTCTGTCATGCTATGCTACAAGGCACCGTTAAGGTAAGGCCTCGGTCACCGACGCGTCCTGCCTGCACTAAGCCCAAGCGAGCCTCCTGACAGTTCGTGAAAGGCACATGGCAATGCGCATCCAGCGTGTCCAACATGCATCACACACCTCCTAATACCGCATCCTGCTACACCACCTAATACATATGTTGAGCCACGAGGCACCCACCTTCAACCCTCCACGACAACCCTTCTAGGTCTGCGCAGGTCTGCGTTAAGAACGCTCCCGACAGCTCACGCACGGTCCCTCCGTCCCCACACTGAGCAAATCGAGGAAGCATCCAGAGGGGCTCAACGCTGGGGCCACAAAAACGAAAATAAGAACAGCACGAGCTGTGATGGTCAAAACGGATGCAACGCAAACCCTCGAACGCGCCGACAACAAGTGTGTTTGCCTCTGCTTTTGCCGTACGCCTGACATGACATGACATGCCCATGCCACACTTGTGTACACCGGCAGTGCCACCAAAGAATATGCCATGTGCTAAAATCTTCGGTCATGGATGCAAAAGACTCCTGCACAATCCGGCAAGAAACAACCCCTGCTCCCTATTGCAACATAACTGCGGTTGCCAATCCCCTGCATAAAGGTCACAAGCTCATTACACGGTACGCTGTCTCTCCTTGCGCTACCTCCACTCTCCCCCGCTACTTCCACCTTCCCCGCCGTTCCCCTTTTCACTCAACCCGGCCATCCCGGCCCCAGTCTGTTCGCTGGTGGAGTTGAGCGGCCGCACAATAAGCGACGTCATCCACCTGCAAAGCTCCATGAAGCGAACCGCCCCTTGGCACAGACCACATTGGCAGGGGCAGCTCAGCGCAAACCCCGCTCACCGGTCGAGTACTAGACTGCTCATACGACAACCACACCTGCTCCTGCCGTCACCCCTGCGCTGCAACACGCCTCACACGACCACCACAAGCGCGGCCCGCTGCCGCAACACTCCTGGATGCTGCTCCCTGCCCGCATCCAAGCGGCCCCATCCCGCGCCAACCCTCTCAACAAGCGGTCCGCAACCAACACCTTCGCCATCCGCCCATGCCCTCCCCTGCCCAGGCTCGGCCCTCACACGCCCAGCAGCCGCCCCACCGTGGCGTCCAGCACACGTGCCACCAACCGCCGCAGCGCCCACCACACCAGCGGCACGTTGTGCCACGTGTCCGTGTGGTGCACCACCAGCCACCGCGGCAGCGACGGTCCCTCGGGACCCCGCCCGCCCTCGCCGACGCCGCTACCCGACGGGCCGCTGCCGTCGTGGTGGTACGGCAGGGCGCCCGCCAGCGCACGTGGCGGCGCGGCGCCACGGCCCAGCGCCGCCGCCGCGCCCGCCAGTCGGGACTCAATGGCCCCGGGGTCCTCCCGCGATGGCAGCACCAGGGGCACGTCGGAGGCAACCAGGATGACGGAGGTGACGTACAGTGGAACCTGCGCAGGGCGGATGCCAGCAGCCACCAGCAGGCTCAGCGCTCGACACTCATCGCACCCGTCTGGTGTAGCTTCCATGCTAAGCCTCTACTTTGCACGCTCAGGGTACCGGTATGACGTGCGGCAAGGCAACGGAGTTGGCGTGCACAGCGGCCTCCCGCAGCACCCATCACGCCCCTGCCCGCCCCACCTGAAGCGCGCCGCTTTTGGCCCCCAGCAGCCACGCCAGCAGCCCCGGCAGCGCGAACGAGTAGCTCTGCACGTTCTCCACCTCGATGCGCGTCAGGTGCAACGGCACCAGGCCGCTGACGCCGACCGCACCCGGCGCCCGCGGCGGCACGCCTGCCGGGCCCCCGCGCCGCGCTGGCCCCAGGCCCTGCGCCTCCGCCGCCGCTGCCGCCGCGGCCGCCAGCTGCTGCCGCTGCTGCTCTGCCGCCGCCAGGTCCAGCTGCACGCGCGGGGCGGACAGCTGGCTGCACGCCACGCTGTACACCCCAATCTGCAACGGCAAACAGAGCAACGCGGAGCACAGTACCGGTTTATGCGCTACCAGACTCGCTGACTTAGTACGAGTCTGTCGATTTAGCAAGCCCAAGAGGCTCCCAGATGTGTCTGCTCAATATTGGCGCTCGACGGCACGGCATTGGTTTTAAACAGGTTATACTCTTGGCGCCGGCGGCGCCCACCTGCGCGGCCCGGATCACCACCCCCAGGATGGCGAACTGGCGGTACACCGCCTCATGGCCCCGGGCCGACACCATCGAGTCCTCGAACACGGCCTCTGGGGCGTACGTGCTGGCCACCACCGCCTGCAGCACGGGGAGCTGCGTGCATTGCTCATACACGGAGCGCCACCTGGTGGGGCGGGGGCGGGAGGATGTGGGTCGGTGGGTCGGTGGGTGGTAGGTTGCGGGGTTGTGAATGTATACGGCTAGGCCGGAGGCGGCTGTGGCAGATGCACGCAAGGAGGATGGCAAATGTGGAGAAAGACGTGCACGTGCGTGTACCCCGTCGTGGGAGGGGTCTGTGTGCTGGGATGCGTGCTGGGTAGAAGATGCTTTGGGTGCTTCGCTGGTGTGTCAACGCTCGGCGGTGACGCGGGCGACTCGCAGGAGCTCAGCAGCAACGCATGGGGCCGCCCGCAACCGCGTCGTCTATGACATATGAGAAGTGTGAGCAAGCATGCATTGCACGTGACGAGCTATTGGCTTACCCCTGAAGCACCGCCTGCAGCGATGGGCTCAAATGGTGCGGTAGGATAGGGGGCCGGCCCATCAGCGGCAAGCCAGCAACAGCAGCACTTCGGAGTTCATTCTCATCAGGGAGCACAATCCCGTAGAGCGGGTGGCGCTTGGCGGTACTGTGGAGCAGCGGGTAGCGCGAGCGCGCGACAGCGGGTCCAGTTCGCGCTCCGTTGGGACTAAGCTGGGAAGGCGAGCCTCTGCTGCTTTCAAACAGAACTATCAGTTCCTCGGGGCGTAATTGCTCTGCTGGCGTTCGGATTGGGCTCCGGCTGGACTCTGGCGTCCCTGTCTCGGGCGTCGGCGACAGCATAGCTGCCCTTCACCCGTTGCTAGGCGTAACGTTCAGGGCATATGGCCAAACAATTATGATGTCAAGCTGTTTACGGCCTCCGTAACGCTTTGTGGCCCGAAACGCCTTTATTGCAAGCTCACGACACGGTGCAACAGTCTAGGACGCTGTCCAGCAAGGAGGACAAGTCTGCAAATTACCGTGTTACAACAACAAGTGATACGTCCAAAAGGGCTGTAGAATTGGCCACTTGACGACACGTCAGCGGCAGGCCCATGTCGCCCATGGCATGGGCGCGTGACGAGCTCAGTCCCCTTGCGCTGTGGTCCCAGGTTCCCCTGACCCTTTGCAACATGTGATTCTCGACAACACCAACAACCTCCATATGCCCAAACAACTGGCCCGAGCGCCACACACAAGCCTGTAAGGGCCAGTGAACGGCTGCACCAGAGACGCCCTAGAGCTGCAGCGGCACTAGCCCAGACGTCTCGGACCGCTGCACGGGGCACCTGCAAGGCCAGCAGGCAAAGGCAGAGGGTCGAGCCGTTCAGTAAACGCGCGCTTACCCACATGCTGAATGCCTGCTACCATGGCCGCGTGTGCACCTGCGACACCGAATGTTAGTGCATGGCCTCCCCCCTGCCTACAAAACGTGCGCCCCCTTGCCGCCGTGTCTCCAGACCCCCTGGTCACCTAAATGAGCAACCGACACCACCTGTGGGCCTCTAGCACCACACCTTTCTTCTTCTCCAACCACTGTTCATGTGTCTATCTCCTGGGTCGTCTCGGCCTTGATGATCTGCTCGCCCTGCTGGCCTTGCTGCTGCTGCTGCTGCTGCTGCTGCTCGTGCTGCTTGGGCAACAGGTGCATGAGCTCCGCCGCCCGCCTGGCGTCCCGGCCGATGCCATACTTGATCTCCTCGTCGCTCATGCGGGTCTCAACCCTGTTCACAATGTGCATACACCGCAACACGTACGGCAAGGAGGAGGTGGTGGGCAGCGGGTCAGCTTCAAGCCGTCATGCTCGAACGAAGCACGACATCACACCAGTGCCTGCCATCGTTCTCAGCGTGCGACAGCCCACACCCAGCTGGCACGTCAGCTGTGCAGTAGTGGAACGGAACCGTGGACGCAAGCACACAGGCAGCGTACGACTGGATCCCTTTCACCAAGCGCTTGCTTGTGCACCCCTGCACGCATGTTCGGCCTCTACCCAGGTGATGAGCCCCAGGACCTCCCCCACGCCTCCCCTGCACCTACCTGTGCGTGCCGACCATCTCGTACGGCTCGGGCTCACGATCGGGGCCCTGCTGCAGCTGGAACTTGTCGGGCACATCGTCGCCCTGGTCGCCGCCCACCTGGCAAGGGTGCGGGCGTGGGTTAGGCAGCAGCGGAACGAACGGCGCAGGCGGTAGAGATTGGGTAGGAGGATCAACACCGTAGTGTTGGTACTGGTAGGTCGTAGGCTGAGCATCAAGGCACAGAGTGGTGACTGTGTTCTTCATCAGATCAGCACGCGGGGAGGGAGGAGACTAAAGCACTCGGGGAAGTGGTTGCGACCTGCTAGCTGGCTGCTGCACACGTCAGCTGGAATGCAATATCCAGTGGCCAGCAGAAGGAAGGCTGAAGCAGGCTGAAGGAAGGCTACGATACAACGTGTTTAAAGATGCTTCTGCTCCTCGCGTGGGGCTGGTTGAAGAGTTACGAAACCTTGCTTTCGCTGCCGGCAGGGGCAAGGTCCTTTCGACATACACGCGCGGCTAGCTGCCCGCTGCGCCTGATTCAGATTGCCTCAAACAGACAGCTCCTCACCTGCTTGTCGCGGACGACGTCGCCCTTGTTCTCTGCCGACATGGCTTGTTGCTTGTTCGGTTCCGTGCCCAAGGGTCACCGGCTAGCGGAAGGTGAACGCCGGTGCAAGGTTTGTATTGCTGTGCTATTGCGCTCACGGTAGACTCAGCTTGCGGTGTCGTTTGCCTGCGCTTGGGGCTTGGTTCTATGGTTGTACCAAATGGTGCTACACCTTGGACTGATGCAGACACTTGCACGACAGGGTATTGGCTGAACCCTGTGAAAACCGATTCCTAATTACCTTTTCTACATCACCCCCTATCCAAACGCACGCATCGCATTCCAATACAATTAACCTCGGCCGATTACGAGCAAGGCAAAATGGTGAAGCCCGACGACCCTGAGCACATGCGCGAGCTGGACCAGATCGCCCAGGAGAAGTTCAACAAGACCTTTGAGGAGTGCGACCCGCACGAGCGCATCCAGGTGCGGTTTGGGGCGCGGGTTGGAGGCGCGGGACCCATCAGCTGCAGGAGCGCCTCTCGCTCTGCCGCTCGCGTCATGAGCAGTCAACCGCAGAGTCACTCCGAGTGCGACATACCAGCCACAATTTTCCTCTGTTGTAGTCTCTTGATGTGGGATTATGATCGGTGCACGGTCGGCTCAGGGTGTATTGTCAGTGGTGTTGTGGTGCGCTGACCCATGGGTCGGTGGTCTGTGAAAGCAGGGGAAAGTGCCCTACCGCTGGTGCCCACCAACCCAGTTGCCCACGCGTGTCTTACATTACCTGCACGTGGGCTGAACTCTTGCTTGTGTGTACTTTTGCTGCCTCAGGTTGGCGGTGTCAAGGGCGGCCACGCGCGTGGGGGCCACTCCGCCGACCCCGACCGTGCGCCGCCCCCGCCCGAGGTCAAGTTCGGCGAGGACAACAAGTAGCGTGGCGACGGCGGCAGCGGGCGCGGGGCGAGGGGATGGTGGCTAGTTGAACCACTGCGTTAGGACAGTTGCTTTGGGAAGGACTTCCCGTGGACGTAGCGCGTTGCCCAAGGGGCCTCGGACAACGATGTGGCACGTGGGCATGTGGGCGCACGTGTAGTCCCTGTACGAGGGCAGCAGTCGGATCTGTGACGACGGTTTGGCGTGGGTGCATGACACGCACGGCTGCTAGAAGTACAGCGTGCGCACATTGGCAGCTACCGGGTGCTGTACGGTTGGGGACAGTTGAACGTTGACCACGAGAGACTGTGAAACTGCGCAGTATTGACCGACCACCCTTGGCCCCATCAGTTGACAATGTAACAAGTCCTGGCATAGTTGGTTCATGCACGCCCTGGTGGCAAGCCTCACAGCAAGTACGCAGAGCCCGCCGTAGTGAGGACAGCAGCAGCGCCAGCGCCCAGCACAGTGCTGCTGACACAGGTCAGGCCCATGCGAATGGACCAGGCCATTCTGCATTCATTAAGCGTCACCGTGTACCGGTTTGTACAACCCACTAGGGAGCGATCTGCAGGTCATAGCCAGCTTGGCTCCAATGTTGTGTACGTACGCACAGGCACAGCCGCCAAAACCCGCCATCATGGGTCACTGCCAACCGACGGCCCAAGGCCCACTACCGCAGGCCGGCATCCCTCTTGCGTACTGATCCGTGCCATCCGAAGGGGCTACCTGCCAGCTATGACACCTTTAACAGTTCACGCAACCAGCGGGTCGGTGGCGGAAATTGTCAGGTCCCCTTTAACACACCTATCCTTCGCGAGCTTCCGCCACGACACAGTTGTTGCTACCCTCACCGCGCCTAGCAACCACCTGCAAGTGGCAAGACCGCGTGCCGTACAAGCTACCGTCACCGTACGCCCGGTCCACAAAGCCAAACATGGGTTACCGTGCCCGCTATTCCGTGGAGTCATTGGACTCCAATGTCATGAGCACACCGCGGCTAGCCGCGTTAATGGCCCCCTACCAAAGTTTCTCTTCAAAACTCGGCAAAGTTGCTCCTCCCCGCGTGCCACCGAGATGCCCTAGCATAACACGCGCGTAGCACAGGAGCACGTCCGGTTGAGCATGCTCATGCTCATGCCCAGAAATCAAAACCGCATCAGCAAGTGGACAACTCCCAGCACACCCGAGAAGAACGAAACCCTGGAGACAATGAGGCCAACCTTGCACCCAGGAGAGGGTGTGATGTATGCAAGGGACACAAACCTCATGCAAGAGCTACAAACGAGTCCAGGGCAGGCCCTCCCGCCATTTAGGCAGAAGCACAAATTAGATGAAGGACTAGGCAATGGTATGAATGGCAGGACACAGTGGAATGGCTGCCGCTTGCGCGCTTCGCAGCCATGGTGCAGTCCCAGGGTGCAGCAAAGTCCACAGTACACAAGCAGCCGTACGGCTGGCATGCATTCAGGAGTCGCAGTCCACAACCCGCAGTTGGCCCAGCGCAAATTTGCCACGTAAGAGAACCGTAACAATGCGCCTCACCTTCGCCGCTCCAGCACTACCCAAACTCTTAAGCAACTTTAGTGACATTTCCCATTCCCAAACGCACAGGCGCCCTGCACCTGCCCACCGGCACCGATGCAGCACCACGGTAAAAGCAGTTCTTGCTTACAGCAGTGCTAAATGCACAGCCATCCACATGAAACCAAGCCAGGCGCCAGACGCCGTCACGGCACGTGGCAACAGCTGCAGCTGGCACCCCCCAATACGGCCAGAACAAGCTGGTGCTTGCCCCCCTAACAACAATGAGAACCAAGCTCAGAGCGCGGCAGGCTACCTCAGTCTGAGTGTGCGCTCAGGTGCGCGGTAAGGGCCCGATGCAGCGGCACACGTTGCATCCGCACCAACCCTCACCTACCAACCGTCGGCAGGGCGCACCTGAGGCGTACATCACGCCTGGCAACGCGCCGCACACCTCATGTAACAGCTCCTTGGCACAATTTACCAAGTGAATCCTGATTTAGTATTGCCCAATGCATGCCTGTGACAGCAGTGAAAGCACAAGCACGCACGACGCCATGCAATGCCGCTTAAGCAAGTGTAGGCAGCCCGCATGGGCTTGCGCAACCCCACCGTCCATATTGTTCCCGGTTCTAGTTGAAAACCGCATCACGAGGCCCTTAGCTTGATGAAGACCCAATGAGGATACTGAAGACTCAGTGAAGATCCTGCCCACCAACACTGGCAAATGCTGACTCACGCCTGTACATGTGCTCAGCATGTAACAGATCCGCCCTGGCGTCCATGGTCTGCATTCCAACAGCATTTCAACAGCAAGGAGACGCCCACACAGCGCTGACCCTAGCTTGGGACGCCAACAAGCGCCGCAAAGGCACTAGAGAGGCTGCGTGTGTCGCTGCGCACTGGGAATGTAGTTCATGTGTAGCATGGTGAGGCGACGCACCCGCGCCCCTGGTTCCGCCCCCAATGCACGCACACGGTCAACCATACCAGCTCCCCTCCCTCGTTCAAACCCCAACCAGCACCCACGATCACGTTGCGCCCTCCCATCGGTACCCACTCCCACTGGCACACTTCAAAACAAGCCCATGGGCAAGTGTACTACAATCACGGCCGCGCGAAACGTACACAGCAACTGCAATCATGGCCTTTACAGGCTCTACGATGGCGCAGCTCGCTCCGACGCATGCAAGCACGCCTTGCAGCCTGCCTCGCGGCTACAGCCCACGTCATATCCCAGAGCCGACATTGTGTTGTTGCTGCTGCTCGTACTGTTGCTGCTGCGGCAGCAGCTGCCGCGAGCGCCCCACCCCAATATGTTCCCCGTCTGTGCTCACCACCGTTTTTCCCGAGCTGGAGGCCGTCACAGGCACCATGGCACCGCTGGGCGGGTTCGAACCGGTGACCCCGGCCGCGTCCCTGGCGCCCAGCAGCGCCAGCCCCGCTGCCAGCATGCCGGGCAGGCTGCCGTGCACGCTGCCGCCGTCACTGCCGGCCCCGCTCAGCGCCGCGTTGGACGCCGGGGCGCTGGCGCGTGCCTCAGCCACGTGGCAGGGGTCGCTGAAGCCCACGGACCGGTGCGCCGTCATCCCAGTGGAGCTGGAGGATACCAGCCCCTGCTCCTCCGAAACCGGCGGCAGGAAGGCGTGCCCTGCCACGTGCACGGCGGCGACGGCCATGTCCCCTGCGTGCACGCCAACTGCCTGGGGAAGCACACTAGCGCTAGCGGCATGGGGCCCTGCAATGGCGGTGGTGGCGGTGGCAGTGCCAGGGGTCGGCAAGGCGTTGTAGCCGGAGGTGTGCGGTGTGTTGCTGGCCTGGCTGACCATGTGCGCCAGGCTGCTGGTGTTGAAGGCGCCCAGGCTGCTGCCCTGCCCCGTGGGGTTCCACAGCGCGGCGTCGTCCACCAGGCCGCTGCTGCCGCTGGTGCGTTGGCGGCTGAACAGGTCCTGCAGCGTACGGCAGGGGCATCGAGGGCGCACAGGAGGACGTCAGAAGGTGCGATCCGTGATAGAGGTGAGATGAACGCTGCAAGCCATTCCGCTTACCTGCAGCAGCAAGCTCCTCAGGCAACCTGTCCGACATGCCTCAAGCCACTGCGACATCCCGAACCTTCGCCCGCTCACCTGCAGCACCTGTCGCTCCATGTACATGCCGCCCATGGTGTTGAGCGTGGCGTGCGTGGCGTGGCTGGCAGTGGCCGTACCAGTTCCGGAGCGGTGGCCCGCGGTGCTGCTGCCGGGAAACAGCCACGTGCCGCCGGCACGGTCGCGGTCCGTGGGCACCCAGCTCGTGTCGCTGCATGAGGCGTGCAGGCTGCCCGATGGCATGATAGACGCCAGGGTGCGATCGCTGGTACGCATGAGGGAAAACCCCGGCAGCATGTCCCGCCGGAAGAGGGGCATCAGGGTGTCCCCACCCTGCTCCGCTTCGCCGCTGTCGTCCAGGGACCGCCGGGCTGCTGCTGCTGCTGCTCCTGCTGCTGCTGCCCCTGCATGCGTGGCTGGGGTAATCTCGCCAAGCCGGCCGGCAGTAGGGGCTGCGTGTAGGGCTTGCAGGGGGAGGGCAGCGGGGGCATTGGCGGGCAGCAGCACGGGGCTTGAAGGCGGCGGTGGCAGTGCAGGTGCGCCTGCAGCCTGCACGGCTGCAGGTGGATTGGGAACGCCTGACAACGTGGCGAAGGCTGAGCTGCTGTCGGAGCCATCGGACAGCATGGTCTGTTGCAGCGCGCGCGGGGAGAGCAGGGGCCGGGCAGAGGAGCCGGCTAGGGCGGGCGGCAGCGACACCAGCGGGAGCAGCATGCCGGCGTGCACGGAGGCGATGAAGGGTTCCAGGTCTAGGGTGGTGGCGGTGGCGGAGGCGGGGCCGGTGGCGATGGTGGCGGCGCGGATGTGGCTCTGGCCCTGGCTGATGAAGGAGCGGTAGTCGGTTGAGGCCAAGAGAGCGCGAGGCGGGCGGTCTCCCGCCACGCTTATGGCTTTGTTGTTGACCAGGTTTAGAGTGCCGAAGGGCCGGGGCAGGTGCAGGGTGTCGCTGGAAAGCAGGGCTGCGGTGTGGGGGCCAGACGTAGAGGCGGCGGCCTGCTGCTGCTGCTGCTGCTGCGGCGGCGGCGGCTGCTCCTGTTCTGTCGACGGTTGCCGGGCAAGGTCAGCTATCATGGCCTGCGGGTGGACGAGTGGGTAAGTGCACAAGGGAGGCACAGATCCACCGAAACTCCTTCGACAAGTACCGGAAACTGCATGCTCCTTTCCATGCCTGCGAACTTACGCCCTCGTGGTCTTTGGGGCCACAGTACTCAACAGCAGGTAGTCCCAATCCCAAGCTGACACACGGTCGCTAAGGCGCACCTCAAGGTCTCGTGTAATGTCTGCGAACGTCGGCCGCTGCTCGTGCGCGTGTGCCAGGCACGCGTGGATGAGCGACGCCAGTGGAGGGTAGGCGCCGTCAGGCACAGGCAGATGCAGCTCGTTCTGCGCAGCGCAAAGCACGAGGCAGCAATGCGAAGGATATTTCCAAAACGGGTACTGCCATCCGACAAACACCAGCCCGTTCGATGACCAATAGTGGTAAATGATGCAGTTGGGTATCCAGGTTAGGTGAAACATCACTGGTTTAGTGTACTCGGATGCAGCAGTACACTTATACCCATAGCGTTCCTCGGCACGTAGAGAACCCGCAACAGCAGCTGGTTGTAAGCAGGACATGCGCATTCCGTACGAGCCTTGCCGTACGGACCTCCACGACCCATACAGCCACACATGAGCAGCAGCAAAAGCGGCGACCCTAACATGAAATTGCGGGCAAGCCTCCGATTCTTGGCGCCCTAGTCAGCTCCGCCCGGCTCCGGCCACACTGCGCGCACCTGCATGACGCCCATCATGATCTGCATGCTGCGCAGGCCCGCCCAGGGGCCCTCCCCTGTCAGCAGCTGCCACAGCACCACGCCGTAGCTCCACACGTCGCTGGCCTTGTAGCTCACGCCCGCAATGCACTCGGGGGCCATGTACGCAACCTGGGGAGTCCGGGCGGGAAAGGAGGAGTAAGGAGAGGCCGACAACAGGTGTATGAGGCAAGGCAGGGCGCCTTACTGTGCGTGCATGCTGCAACCGGTGAGGGGCGCAGTGTCCCAGATGGCATCAGTGGCGTAAATGGGTGAAGGCCAAACGTATAGGTTTGGTGGCATTGCGGCAGGCTCACCGTGCCGTGCGGCTCGGGGTTCTGCACGGACTCCCGCTCGCGAGCAATGATGCGTGACAGGCCGAAGTCTGACACCTGGTGGTGGAACGGGGGAGGCAACACAAGACGCAAGGTCAAGCGGCAAAGAGTGTTTGACGAGACCGTCCTGATACTGACACATTGCCGCGGCAAGATGTGGGCCTGATTGGCCGGCCAGGAAAGGCCCCTTCGACAGCGAGGGACAACGGAGCGAGGAGTAAGCACTAGCAAGATATGCAGCGGCGGAATGTTGCTGCTTCGCCATGGCCGTGGCTGTAAAGCAGTGCCATACACAATCGGCGCACGTACCTTGGCAACGAAACCCCGTGGGTCTGAGGGGTCGCTCTTGAGAACCACGTTCGAGGGCCTGAACCAGGCAACGCAGCAAAGGACCACACCGCCGGTTGTACCTAACTGCATGCGCACCCCTCAGGCGAAGGGGGCATAGAGCCACCGAAACACTGACTCACGGTGTCAGCCGCAGTCGCGGTCAAAGCCAGTTTGTGCTCCACAGTTATAAGCACATTCGCTGGCCAGACAGACGGGCTGACAGACAGACAGCAAAGCCATGGAGCAGGATGCACGTAGATGCGTCGCGCACCCACTTGAGGTCGCCGTGTATGACCGAGTGCTGGTGGAGGTGCTGCATGCCACGTGCCACGTCCAGCGCCGTCAGCAGCATGGCCCTGGCACCCTCCCGCGACCCAGCCTGGAAGCGGCCTGCGATGGCGACAGCACAGGGGGCAAGCCAGGAACCTTGTAAGCACCGAACCACGCCACAGGCAACCCCACGTAGCGGAAAAGCTGCCGGAAAGAATTCCAGGCGCGCAACGTTTCGCACCCCACGACTGCCATTTGAGGCGCGCAACGTCCCGCACCCCACAATCCCCATCCACGTACCGTCCTTTATGGCCCCCTGCAGCGAGCCCTGGTCCGCGTCCTCCATTACGATGCGCGTCAGGTAGTCCCCGGGGCGTGCGCTGAGGCGGGCCAGTATGTCCCGCAGCGTGCGCCAGCCCTTGGCCAGCTTCTCGGGGCTGAAGTGCAGGTGCTCGGATGTGGGAGTCTGCGTGGAGCCGCTGCCTGTCGCGGGCTGAGCACTGCCGCCGGAGCCTGCAGCGCTGCCGTTGCTGCCCGGCTGGCCGGGGGAGAGCCCGGCCGACAGAGTGCTGCTGGCGGCGGCGGCGGCGGCGGCGGCTCCGGTGGCGTTGGAAGAGGTGGCGGCGGCTGGGGAGGCGGCGGCGGCGGCGGCGGCGGTGGCGCATTCGGCGGACGCGGGGCTGACGATTGATGAGGGGATTGCCACCATGTTGACGATAGAGGGCACGCTCGGGGTGCTGCCGCTGAGGTGCTTGGTGGAGGAGGTGTTGGTGTGTGTGAGCGCGGCGCTGTGCGTGCGGTGGCTGCTGGCGTTGGAGGATGGGTGTTGCAGGGCCAGGCCGTGGAGGCGGCCAATGCTGAGGGCTGAGCCCGCGCCACTGTGGGGCTGTTGGGCACCGGCTGTCAAGGCAGACGGAACTGCCAGGCTGGCAGGCGTGCCGCTGCCACGGGACAAAGAACAGGAAACTAGTGGATCGGCCTGGCCGCGGCGGGTTGAGGGGCCGGCGGCGGCGCTAGCTAAGCTTTGGTGAGCGGTGGCGCACTGAGAGTGCATGAGCGTGTGCGCGGCGAGGGTCATAGCGCTGACACTTCCGGCGCGGGAGCCAATCGGCGTTCCGCCTGTGGATCCCGCGACGGGACGCGGGACGTGTGGGACGCCACGGGGGGCGGAGGATTCCGGCAGCACGGTCTCTCCCTCGGGGCCTCCCGGAGCACCCGCCGCCATGCCCACCAGCTGCGCAACGCTGCCGCTTGCCAGACTGGACCTGGCCGCGTACAACGCGTTGTGCTCGGAGCTGCTGAGGATGCCGTACAGCATGTGGCGGTCCTCCATGGCGTCGTTCACTTGGTCAACGTCGCCTGCGCCGCTACCGACATCACCGCCCCGGCGGCTTCCGCCGTTGGAGCCGTGCCGGCCCACTACCGTCGCAGCGAAGGCGGTTGACTCAGAAGTCTCCCCTGCGCTACCTCGCCGCCGCACCGCCGCCGCCGCCGCCGCGGCAGCAGCAGCAGCAGCAGCAGCAGTAGCAGCATTGATGCCGCCCGGGTGCGGTTGCCCCAGGCGAGACAGAGGCGGATCCAGCTCCATACCTGTCGCCTGCATGTCTTCAGGGATGGGCGGCTGTGCCCCGGCGGCGGTCACCACCTGCAGCCGGCTACCCACGCGGACCGGGGCCGCTCGGCCACGGCTCGCGGCGGATGTCATGCCGCTGGAAACCGGCCCTTGCGCACTGCCTGCCGCCGCCCCCGCCGCCGCTGCAGCAGCAATTGCGCCACCCGCAGCGTAGCTGCCGCTGCTGCATGAAGGCAGCGGCTGCACTGGCGCTGGGTGCGTGTACGAGCCCGTCGTACCAAGGGCCGCTGAAGCGGCCGCCAGGGTGCTGCCGCTGTCGCCGCCGGCACCGGCGTGGCCAGCGGCGCCTACGAGGCCATGCGTACTGTGACTGTACGAGTACGAGTACGAGTACGAGTACGGCTGGTGGCTGCTGCACGGCTCCGGCGCGTGGTAGCTGGGGTTTGGGCTGTGCGCGAGGCTGCCGCCGTACCACCAGCTGCTCAAGCTGTCGCGGCTGAACATGCCAGTAGTCGACATGACGCCGCCGCCAAGGTGGCCGCCGGCGCCACCGCCGCCCCGCCCCGCGGCCCCGGCCGCCACCGCCACCGCAGCCGCAGCAGCGTCGCAGCCTGCAGCCTGGTGCAACACGCTGGCAGCAGCGTTGGCGCTGGTGCCCAACACCGCCTCTTCGTCTCCCTGGTGGGGAGGCGCGGACCAGGTGCCCACGACACCCGTACGGTAGGGGCCGCTGCGCAGTGGCCTGCCGGATGCCTGCGGCCGCTGGCCCTGCGCAGCGCTGGCGGCACTCCCGTGCAGTGCGCTGGGGCTGCTCAGCAGGGGCACCTCGGCCTCGCTGGTGACCCGTGGGTCGGTGGCGGCCGAGCGACCCAGAGAAAAGGAGCGGTGCGCGCTGCCCGCCAGGCGCCCCAGCGGGCTGCTGGCATGTGCCAAGGGGCGAATTGCGCCTGTGGCAGTGACAGACGTGCGCACCATGTCAAGGACGGCAGATGGGAAGGGGCTGGAGGACGGGCGGGCGCTGCCGTCGGCGCCGGCGAGACGTTCGCCCCTGCCGCCGTCAGTTGTGACGGCGGACATCTGGCCGCCACCGGCGGTGGCGGCGGTGGCGGTGGTGGCGGTGGCGCTGGCCTGGCGGTGGAGCGCGGCGGGCCGACGGCGGCCGAGGGCCAGCTTGTGTTGCTTCTGCTTTTGGCGCTGGTGGCGCTGCTTGCGCTGCGCCATGGCGGATAAGGCATCTGGAAGCTCCAGGAAGGTGTCGGCGGAAATGCGGGTCATGTGCCAGCTAATGGTCTGCACCTGTGGGGCGCAACGGGCCGGCCGCGGGACGAACAGGTGGGCACAAGAGCAGGTGTGCCCAACCGTTTGGGCAGCATGCGGCTCTCAGTCCTGCAGGGAGGACCTTGAAAGCGCACTCAGGCCACCGTTGCCAGTACCCTGACCACCCACAGCTCCACACGCCATAGCACCCTTACCACGTTGGGGTGCACGAGGGCGCGGCTGAGGAGGCCCTCCGTGGCCGGCGCCGCCATGCTGTCCTGCCCCCGCGCCACCAGGTACTTGATGCACACGGCGGCGCCCCCCGAGTGCCCGCGGTACACCAGGCCCGCAGAGCCCTGACCCACGAACGTCAGGTCCTGTGGATAACAGCCGGTTGTAATTGCCAACTGACATTACCACAGCTGCAAAGCCAATCCAGGTCAGTGTACTAGACAGCCTCGACATGGCTCTGGCAACGACGGCTACAAGTTCCCTGCGCGCCGACAGGCTCAGCGCGCAGCAGGGTCCGCACTGTACGGCAGCACCGCCCCGTGCTCACCAGCACCTGCCCCACGGCGCGTGCAAGGTCCAGCTGGCTGGCGCGGCGCGCGAGGTCCCGGACGGCGTCCTGGCGCAGGCTGCCGGTGGCGGGCTCCGCCATGCTGGCCAGCTGCGTGAAGGAGCGCAGACCTGCAGCGTGTGCACGGCACGTGCAGGCAGGGTGCGGTCGTGACGTGGTGTGGCGGTGTGTGGCGTGGGGAGGAGCGGTGGTTGCAAGCCGTTGCCCAGTGACGGACAACACTTGGGCCATCCAGCCGCGCGGCAGCGTGCATGCCCCGGGGCATGGGGTTGCGCTGCCTGCCTACCTGCCGAGAAGAAGTTGGCCAGCACGCCCCAGCGCGAGGGCCGCGAGGTGGTGGTCACACAGCTGGCGTGCGAGGCCATGGAGGAGGCCCGGCTAAGCCCCGGGATCTGCGAGGGGCCCAGCGGCGCCGAGTGCGGCGCGCTTAGCGTGGGGGTGCTGCTGGTGCGGGCGCTGCTTGGGGCCGAGGTGCGGACGGAGAGGTTGCCGCCAAACGGGCTCGCGAGCTCAACACCGGGCATTGCAGCGCCGGCGCCGGCGCTGCCGCCACCGGACATGTGTGGCTTGTGGGCCGCGGCGCTGCTGAGTGTACTGCCGCGACCGCTGCCGCGAGCGCCGCCGGGGGTGGCTAGTGTGGGGCCAGCTGTGTCCGGCTGGAGGGCCGGCGCAGGGAGCGACGACAGGTGGAGGTCTGCAGCACACGCCTCGGCCCCTATGCCCGTGGGCCAGCTACGTAGTAGACCTGCAGCAAGCAGGGCGCCAGAAACAAGCGCCGATATGCTTTATAAACTCTTGTCATGTTAGGTGTCATCCAGCGAATCCATTGGCGTGGCGTACAAGCATGAGGGAAAGCGGCGCAACAGGTCAGCCATGGAGCCGCTGACAGGTGACAGTTTGCAGGGGGTGCCCAGGCACACTCTGAAAGCACACGACCGTTCAGTGGAGACACACGACGGCGACGACGACGACTTACCCCCTGATGCTGGCCGCCTTGGGCTGGACCCCGCACCCAGCCCAAACGCCCGCCGCCACAGCCCTGACACGCCTGCTGGTTCCTGGCCTGCTGCCGAAACCCCTGGCGCCCGGATGCCTCGCCCTGAAGAGCTAGCCAGTGCCTCTTGTGTGGGATTGTTCGTGCTGCCCGTGTCCTGGCTGTGCGGGGCTGATGGGTACCGGGCTTGGGCCGCGGGGCTCGGGCCAGGGTGGCATGGTGCAGCCTGACCCACATGGTGTTGTGCACCGTACCGCTGATCTGGGTCACGGTTGTCGGCGGGGGTACCGCAGAGGCATGGAAAGCAGCAGCGCAACCACTTGTTGCGGCAGTGCCAGCAGCGGCGGCTTGTGCTCGGTGAGGGGGTGGCTGTCGCTGCGGTGGCGGCCGTGGTCAGCAACTGGTGCTGAGCAGCAGCTCCGTGCGGGGACTCATCGTGCAGACGGCCTGCTGGCAGAGACTGAACGGCGTCCACCACCTGATCCGCAAACGTTGGCATGGTCGTCACCTTCCGCGACGGATGTTCCATGGCCTCAGCCGCACTGGTCTGACTTGTGCGACACGCCATCACCGTGCCGGCACGTGCGCCTGCGCGTTGCGGGAGTTAGATATGGAACATACCTGCTACTGAACAGGATTACGTGACATTTCTGTGGGTAGCGTGTGGCCTTGGGTATTAATGTGACAGTGCCATTCGCCCGCAAGAACACAGCTTGGCGCACCGTGCTGTGCCGCTGTGTGTCGCTACAATATATGTTCAATTCATGTAAAAATGGATGCCGGGGAACACAGTATGCCGCTCCTCACCGACTGCAGCATGCCCCCGTCGTTGGCGCCTACGACCTAGGCGTGCTCATTCACGGTATGCGCAAAAATTCATCTAAAGAGCGTTCCTACAAAAGTCTTGTACACTCCCGTAAGCGTCCCACGTTATTGGCAGGACGTCTAGGACGTCATAGACCGGGACCATCGTCGCACGCCGTTTCCTCGTGCCAGGGCGCCCAGGCTTTAAGCTCACCGTTTCCTCCTCGCCCTGGCTAGCAGCACAGGCTGCATTGTGATAAGTTCATTACGACGTAGCGGCTTTCGCAAGTCCAATAATGCCTAAGGCGTTGGAACTGAGTAATAGCACCTCCAAAGCAAGAGAGAGATGCGATGCTCCTAAGACGCAAGACGCTCCGCAACTTTCCTGCATCAAGGAATCATGAGTGACGCAGAGTCATGTGCCCAGTGCCACGAGTGCCCACCTGGGCCCGTACTGTGCCGTACGCCCACACCCATGCTTACCGCCGCTCAGTGCCGCTCAATGCCAGTCGAACATGCAACGGACTTCCCGTAAGCTCCAAATGCTTACTACTTATGTCCTGTTGGTTGATAGGGCAGGCTACCATGTTGCCCAGCGACGCTGCACCTGTGCTTCCTCTCGGTTTTGGCAACATCCTGCACACAAGCGGCAAGGCCCGGATGTAAAGCGTGCCAGGCGTGCGCAATTCAGAGCGGCAACGTTACAAGGCTTGAGCACGCTGTAGTGAAACAGCGCTGGAAAGCTTGTCGGGGAGCATTCCTCACTGTTGCCTGCCAGGCCCTAGCGCCTATGCGCCCCGGGGCCTTTGCTCTCATGGTCCCCTCTTCCCTATGCGAGGAGGCTCCCATGCCGGCGACGTTCCAGCTCCCATGTGTGCGACAATGCGGTCACCTGCATACGGCACTAGCGGTAGCAGCGCGCACGCGCACACGCAAAACGGCAGATGGAGCTGCGCGCCTGCCAGGGCTTACACGGGCCTACACCATCCAGCTTGATTAGCATTGACCAGCAAAATCCAGAAAGTCTCTTGACCTACCGTATCTAGGGAATCGGTGCGTTGGTACACTACACTAAACCAAAACACCGCACGGCCTGGAATGCGCCGCACCCACCGTGACGCGTTACAAGGCAGCACTCGGCACTGCTGCTCAGAGCATGTCCTTTGACGGCATCACAAGGCGTGCACTTGTGCACAGCAGCTCGCCCCGTCTGCTCTGACCCGCGCAGCCACGGTGGGTTCCCTCACCTATGCTGCCCCAGCTGCTGCGACCACCTCCACCGCGCCAGCACCTACGCCGCCAGCACCTACGGGTCCTACGGACAGCTGCGCCTCTGAGCCCGGCAGCCCCTTCCTTGCCTCCGCGCGTAACGCC
>VFQN01002751.1_pt1 | contig 26413 bp, 23 predicted proteins | sample 3512371 | NCBI WGS metagenome assembly VFQN01 (sample SAMN10412370, study PRJNA504923) | tailings metagenome | isolation source: Replicate 2 from Balatoc abandoned mine | place: Philippines: Itogon, Benguet | collected 2017-08-28 | reverse complement strand
TCCTGCATCCTCCAAGCTCTGGAATCCAATCCAGCTCCCAGGATGACAAGTTGGTCGAACGGCAATCCTTTCTTAATGGCATCATCTAATACCACTGTACGAAATTGTATGTTAAGTCCAACTTGTTGCAACCAGTAAGGGTAAACCGATGCCCGAGGAAAGAGTCGCATCTTTAATTTAGCAATACCTAAAGAGGCAGCCCAAAACGAAGGAATAATCTTTCCAGCGATTGGATCTCTATAACCTGGAACACGAGGGCCTATATTTCCCAGTGCTTTAAATAAAGCAACATACTGAGCAGTTTGACTTGGTAAATTCCATCTCATTCTTCATTCAACTCACTAACTCTTTACCTTCTCATCGTCTTCTCTTTATTTTACCGTATATCCACAGCTTCGGCCCTTGACGGCCGATCCTAAGTTTCAAATTTGATTGACGAGAAATAACGAAAAATGTTTCGACGAAAAGCTCCTTCAAACAATCAACCTGTGTCGAGTGGGGTTTCCAATCTTGCAATTTCAAGTGTTGTGGTGAACCGATCCTCTTCCGGCGCGAGTGAAACTTCCTCAGTTTATGATGTTCCCGCAACAGAGACGAGTCAGCAGAAGAAACACATTCGTTTATCAGTACTCTATACAAATCAACTAACGAAGAAACGGAAAGCATTTTCTGATGGTGTATTAAAGATTTATACCTATGGTAACAATGTGAAATGCATTCTCTTTGCTGTTGACGAGCATGGCAGAGAAACTCTCTTAGAGACACGTGTTCTACAACAAGTTGAAATTGAATTATTTCGAAGTAAAACTAATCATATATTAAAGCTTCAAAAGCATATGGTAGATGTTAGCTTTGAGAATGATAAAGAGGACAATGTCGCTGCTGCTTCCGTCACTTCTTCTCTTTCTGCTCGCTCTGGTATATTGCCCAAGAAATTCGTTCCTCCATCAAACTTTGTTCCACCGACTACCACTAACACTGCAGATGAAGATGAGCTACCACGTGGTGTTAGAGGATTCAAACCACCATCAACTTCATCGTCGTCTACTCTGAGTTATGGCAGATATCCTGTACAAGAAGATGAATTAGATGACATCTGGAACACCTCCACTTCAAAGCCTAAATCCTCAAATCCGACCATAAATCAGAAATTAGCACAATCAAAGACCGCGACTAATGATGATGACGATCGTTGTGATCGTCATCAATCTAAGAGAAGAAAGAGTCATGAAAGATCTCCAAATGAGAAGAAAGAAGTTCGCTTCTCCACGGGGGCCGAATTAAGAAACTCATTCTCCTATGATAGACCTGACGTGGATGAGCAAGATGATCGGAAGAGTGGTGGAAGGCGAAAGTCGCCAATAGAAGACGAAGATGAAGATGAAGAAGTGTTCGGAAATGATGATACCAATACAAATAACAATGATAATACTTTGTTTGATGGATTTAATCTCACCACAAATATTTGGACCGATTAAAACTCAATTTATATACTTGCTCCTTACGTCTATGTATATAGTTAATATATAGTTATTTCTATAAACTCTTTCACATTTCAATTCTTTCGAAAAGTAATATTCTAATACTTTCTCTTTTCATAATTGTTTCAACGATTCATTCCTTCTTTCTTCTTCTTCGTCATTGATCCGACTGAAGCTGATGATTTTAATTCAAGCATTCTCTTCTGAAATGCCTCTTCTTCTTTCGCTTCTTCTATCTCTTTCCTCCTCTTAATCTCATCTTTCTCCATCTTATACTCTTGATCATCATACTTTAAGATCTCTTGTAATCGATTTAATTCTTGTTGTTTACGTCCTTCAAACATTCTCTCACGACGATTTACTCGTTTCTTCGCTTGTTTCTCATGATCTACTACAATCTTATGTAATTGCTCTTGAGCAAGAACTTGATAGTATCTGTCTTGTTTGGCATTATCTTCAATACGATTAGCAGTGCGTTGAATGAGACGATCATAGGTTTCAATACTATTCTCATAGATCTCAGAGAAGTTCGCCATACGTAATTCTTCCATTTGACGTGTTTGAACCACATTTAGATCTTTCTTAATCTCAGCATCCACTCTCTTACGAGCAATTTCAGCTTCTTCTTCCGGTGTAATTAAATACCATTTCACAAAGATTCCAACTTCTTTACACTATAAGTGATAGAGATGTAAGTGTAAGGGATAATAAGGCAAGAATCTATTCTTACCTGAAAGAATACATGCTCAGCATATTTGACTAATCCGTCATGCCAACTCTTAGGAATACGATTCTTAATCTCTTGAATAAAATCAGCAATTGTTAATTTATTCGAATAAAAGAATATCCCATAATCAGACCAGATCTCTTCACATGTATTATAGATAATCCTCATGGCATATAGGAAATCTAATGCATCAGGTAGGTTATAACCTAGAATAGAATCAGAGGAATGAAGATTTCCTCGACGATGACCCCATTTAGGTGGTAATAGATTCCATGGATTGTCATTTAAGATAACCTCAGGGATTGTCTCAAGAAGATCAACAAACTCTACTGGTAAAGCCTTCAACTGATTCCTAACAATATCGGATAAGATATAGAACTAAGAAAGGAGGGGGAGAGAGAGGGACTTACTTGCCAAGATTGATAGAATCAAGTTCTAAACGACAGATATCATTAATATTTCTTGGTAGTAAAGCAATGGCATTATTATACATATTTAATTTCTTTAATGCCTTCATACCAGATAACTCTATAGGGAAGGTAGTAAAACGATTATTAGAGAGGTTCAACTCCTATACATATATAGAAAAAGAGAAATATGATAACAGAGATCAGAAGGTGTTTGTATATAGATACTTACCACTAATTTCTCTAGATTTAATATAGTTCTTGGCAATTTAGTTAATTGACATCTTTGGATATTTAATATTTTCATTTCTTGGAAACCAATAATTGATTCGGGTAATTCATTAATCTCATTGTAAGAGATATTTAATTCAATTAAAGAATAAATAATGCCCATAGTCTCAGGTAATAAACCTTTAATTGCGTTATAGGATAAATCTAATAATTGTAATGATTTACACGAACCAATCTCTAATGGTAAAGTTGTTAATCGATTCTTTGATAGAAGCAATGTTTGAAGATATTTCAATAAACCAATCTCTAACGGTAATGTAATTAATTGATTAATCGATAAATCTAAAAACATTAAATTGGTTAATTGTCCAAAGTCTAATGTTAATGAGTGTATAGTGTTTTTCTTCATATTTAATGATTTCACATTTGTTAATGATTGGAAACAATTGGATGTAATTAATAATGAATTATTTTCAAAATTAATATATTCTAATTGTTTTAATTTTTGGAAACTTTCTGGTATTGATGTAATTTGATTAATCGATACATCGAGGTATTGTAAGGATTGACAGTTACCAATCTCTTGTGGTAATGATGATAAGAAATTATGATTACAATCAAAATGTATTAAATGTATTAAATATTGTAAATCTTCAGGTAATTCATGTAATTGATTACAAGAACAATCGAAAAATTCTAATAGAAAACATGATCCTAATGTATTAGGTAATGATATTAATTGATTTGAATGAATATTCAAATATTTTAATGAACTGCATTGTCCTATTGATAATGGTAATTCTTTTAGATAATTATTCGATAGATTTAATCGTTGTAATGATGTAAAAACACCAAACTGTAATGGTAAGGATAATAATCGATTAGAATCCATTTCTAATATTTCAACTTTTGTTAATGATATAAAATCATCTGGTAATAACTGTATACGATTTTGTGATAATTTACATTTCTTTGTTTCTGATAACCAATAAAAGAAGTTTTTCTCTGGTAAGAATTCAATATGATTATGTGATAAATCTAATAGATTTACGTAGTTTAACCGACTTTGTGCTTCCTTATTATTATAATACTCTACAGGGACGATTCGTAAATCTTTCACGGAGAGATCTAAGATATCATATCCTAATGCACGGATTTCTGATAATTTCAGTTTTTCTTTTTCTTTATTTGCATTCGCAATCTCTAATCGTTTCATTAATTGATTCTCTTGTTGACGTAATAATAATTTATTTTTCAAGATTTTATCATCGATTCGTTTACGTGATTTCTCTTCTTGTTCTTTCTTCATTAACAGTCTTTTCTCTTGTGCACGTTGTGCGATAAAACGTTGAGCTTCATGTAATAATTTTTCTTTTAATTGTAACTTATTACGTCGTTTTTCATCACGTTTTTGACGATATTCTGATTTAATCGTTTCGATAAAGGATAATACTTTATTTAAATTATTTAAATAAAGATCTTCAGCATCTAATATTAATCGTAATAATCTTTCACGATTACGATCTTCTGAGAATAAACCACCCTCTAATTTAATATTACGTTTCGTAAATTCTTGTTCTAATACCGCTACTTTGATATAGGCTTTACGGAATTCTGGTAATGTGAGGTATTTGGTATCAATATCTTTCTCTTTGATACCACCACCATAACAGAAGGCATTCCTTATCATGGATTCTTCATCTTCATCTTCTGATAGCTTCTTTTGATATCCTAATAATTGAATCGCCTCTGAAGAAAGTAAGGAGAGGGACTATCAGATCTAATAAGGTGTTGTTCATCATATTAGCACTTACCTATAAAGCCTGAATAATCTAATCCTTTTTCAATTTTAAAATTTTTCTTTCCTGCTCTTTCATATTGTCTTTTCTCTTGTAATTCTTTTCTCTTCCTTGCTATGATGGCCGATAAAGATGTTCCTTTCAATATATTCTCTGGCATCTTCTCTGTATTTAATGCAGGAGGTAACGTCAAAGTAGTATTATTAGCTGATGCATTATTCATTGGACTTAATAATCGTGTTGGACTAGATAAACCATATTCTTGTTGCTCTTTTAATCTTTTATTTTCTTCTTCTTCTTTCTTATTTTGTATTTCTAATGATAATAAATTACTTTCTAATTTTGCTAATACAATATCTTCATCAATTGGATCCACTTTTAATGAATCATATACATCCATTACAATAATTTCTTTACTTACTTCATGTAATAAATCTTTTGCAATTAATAAATTTTCAAAATCAATTAAACCAATTTTACCAACTTTCTTTAAGTCAATGACATCAAATAAACGTTTTGCTTGAACGGTTATGAAAAATAAATCTAATGAATCTAATAGTCTTAATACATCAGGGAATTCGATTAAATCATCAGGTTGTTTGCCATATTTTAACCATATATTGGCTGCTATATCGCGATAAACACGTAATGGTTTAATGAGCTTCTTGGAATGGGATGATAACGCTAAACTTGCTGCACCAATTTCATTTAATGAAGTTAATTTATTTAACATATCAGATAAATCATTTAAATGGAGTGCTTCAATAGTTCTGATTTGTATGGAACGATAGGACTGTAATCGAACATATCCATAGATAATTGGTTCTTCTGTTGTGGGAGAATCTTGAGGTAATTTTAAGACAACAATCCCTTGATAAGCAAAGATATCGACAATATCTACAATATTCGCTTCATAATCAAGGACTTCTTTGTCATTACCGAAGATTCCATCTTTTAAACCTGAAATCTTTAACTGTGCTCCTAACTTATGTGCATCCACCATACGACGCTTTGGTTTCTTATTTGTCATAAAAATATGAAGTTTTGGAAGATCACCAATCTCTGGAGGCGGTTGATTCGCTGCTTGTTCTTTTTTCTTCTTATTTTCTTCATCAGAGTCCGATGAAGATGATTCTGCCTCTTCTTCTTCATTCTCATCAGAATCAGAACCAGCACCATCTACTTTCTTCTTTTTCTTCTTTAATTGTTGTGTTCCGCGTACAATTAGTTTAATACCTTTAAAAAAGGCCTTTAAATGTCCTCCAAGTTCTTTGATCTCTACCTTTCCTTCAACAAAGAATTTGGTATTATTAGGATCACCTTCAACAAATACACCTGATAATTTTGAAGTCCATAATCCACTAGGCTTTTCCATTCTTTCATGACAGATAATTGGCATCATCTTTCCTTGAGATTGATGAATTCAATTTCAAAAGACAACGATCGACTATATCGAAAGTCAGTAACGTCTCGCGATAAAGAATACAGTAATTAAGGGAAGATGAGTTGTCAACATCGATTATTCCATCAAGACTTCTTTTATCATGCTCTTATATCGTATTTAGACTTAATCGATGTTGTAGAATATAAGTTATTGAATAAAATCTTTTATTATACCTGTAATTCGATCATTAAGAGATGGATGAAATATTGGATTGGAGGACTTCCTGATCGGGAATATTATAATCAACTCGTAACTTGGGAAAAAGAAAGAGAATTAAAGGTCCCTGATAGTGTCAAGTGCTTCTATGCCTCTTGGAGAGAGCGACAGCCGATCTTTCAGAGACACCTCACTGTGCATCCTGCTATGCACCCAATTCCAGGAAGGATACGTCACCTATATGACTATTCTAGCAAATATCTATCCCAATTTAGTACATCAAATTACTTGTGTTTAGCTTGTACTATGATTCGTTCTGTGCATAAAGATTGGGAGGTTTATCTGTTGACGTTCCTTGATCTTCTAGGGGAGAAGACAGGCTCTAAAGGCAGTATCTTTGATATCGAGTATGTATCTCATTGGGATTCTCCTGATCCTATTACTGAGATTCATAGTCGTATTGAAGAAGAACTTGTGGGGGAATTCTTTTACGAGGGTCACGCATACTCCTCTTATGGAATAGGAATGACAGCAAGGAATTTCTTCGAATTATTAGATATGATCAAAGAAAATCGTTTTTACCACTATAATGAGCCTTCAACACGACTAGTGTATTGGAGGAGAGGAAGTGGTGGTAAATCTTTCCTTGAACAACCGAACGAACTTCTCTCTTTTCCAGACGAAACATTGAATGAACCTGATGAGGAAAGTGACGAATATTATCAATTAATTATCACGTAATTGCTCTTCTTTTGTTTGTTTTTTAGTTCATCTGATAGTTACATAGTTCAGTTATTATTACTGCTATTAACATGAAGCACCAATAGAATTGTTGCTACTATCAAAACATAGCAAATTAATAGAATATGTTAAACTAACGCTTTTCTACTCCTAATATCGTTCTATCGACTGTCCTATACCTATCAAGTTCCTACAGATTTACTTTCCTTGATAGTTTGGCTTTCTCTTCTCCTTGAAAGCAAGTAAACCTTCTTTTCTATCAGCTGTGTCGACAACAACACCATAGCATTCAAACTCCACTTTGGACAAAGCAGTTTCCAAATCAACTTGAACTCCTTCATCAATAGCCTTCTTCGCCATTCTCAGAGCAATTGGACCATTCTCGCTAATCTTTACAGCAATCTCATGAGCTCTAACTGATGCAGTCTTTTCAGTAACAGCTTCAGCAATGAGGCCAATTTCTTTAGACTCCTTTGGTGAGAGTCTCGCAGCTGTGAAGATCAACTCTTTAGCCTTCGCCACTCCAACGACTCTTGGCAATCGTTGAGTACCCCCAGCACCTGGGATAATACCTAAAGCGGTTTCCGGTAACCCGAGCAAGGCTTTCTCTCCCGCTACTCGAATGTCACATGCCAAAGCCAGCTCTAATCCACCTCCTAAAGCAGCACCATCAATGGCAGCGATGGTAGGAACAGGTAGCTTCGAGACAGCATGAAATGAATCCCTTAATTTCTTCACAAATAAAGGCACTTCACTATCCGGCATAGTGGCTCGTTCCTTCAAGTCAGCACCAGCACAGAAAACCTTATCCACGGTGCTCTTCACCACGATAGCTCGAACCACATTATCGTTATGCAACTCATTTACAGCCGCATTAAATTCACTAATCATTTGCTTACTCAATGAATTCTTTCCTTCATGTCGATTCAAGATAAGATGAGCAACTTTACCATCTTCATGTCTTTCGATATAAACAAGATTGGAGGCTGAAAGATATCTTCTACCAGTTTGACTATATAATCGTTGTAAAGTAGTTCGCATCATTGCTAATTATGCTATTCTCGAGACCTCTGAGAGAAAATAATGCAATCAGAACAATGGAATGGAAATGTCCTTCTTGAGTGGAAAATTGAAGTTCTCTTGTAGCCAGAGTACCGGTAAAGTCTTTCGAGTTAACCGAATCTACCGACACGTTGTTTGGGTTAACGGCTCTCTTCATTAGGAGCGGAACGAACAAAGAGAGAAGAAAAAACTGCAGTGAATTAGTGATAGATAGTAAAGTTAATTTGAAGAAACACACATTGCGGAAACAATTCATCATTGATATAAAAAATCATCTTCATATTGGAAGAGAGCCCTTGACCCTTGAGTAAATCTCTCCTGAAGTAATCATGGGGAATTGTGTCGCTGTTCGACCTGTGCGTCCATCGAACGCGAAAGAAGGAAATATTATCGATAATGCTAGATCATATAAATCAAAAATTGGTGGAATGAAATTAGTTCTTCGAAATAATTTACATCGTCGTGATTTAATAAAATTTTTACAGAAGAGAGGGAAACATCGTTACATCGAAGCATATGATGAGCTTGTAAAGCTCCGAACAATACAAGATGTCGCAGTATTAATGGAAGAAATCAAAAAAATGCATGCAAAATATCCAGTGAAAGGGCTATTCGTTTGGGATAAAACGACAATAGCGATAGGAACCTGCCTGGAACCTATTAGATTTGGAGAAGATGAATCTTTAAATCTTCCTTCGATTATGAAAAACATACAGTGGGCAGAAGAATCTGTGTTAGCAGGGATAACTGCTGAATTTGAAGAGTTTATACAATCTCAAGCCTTCACAAGGCGGGGAACTATTCGTGTAGAGCCTGGCGTTGGTTTCCTTTCAACATCTCTTTCAACATCATCAAAATCTGGTAAAGATGAAGATATACGGCAAGCAGCAGGAACAAAACCTGAATCTGGTGCAGATGAAGAGTAATCTCTTTTCATGTAGTACTATCCTCCAAGATGTGGAAATAGTAGTGTACATACTTACATAGATTATCTATATTTGTTGTAAATAGGCTCTCCCCTTCTTCCTCATTTCCTCTTATCCAAATTGCGAGTTTTGAGAAGCGGTTTTTGTATTAATTTGCTTTCTTATTCTAGCTTTTCCAGCCTAGACATCTTAATAAAGTTCTAAAACTATTTATTGTTTGCCCTCTGCTTTTGCTTCACACAATTCCCCTCTATCACAACTTGCAAAACCTTTTTTCTCCTTACTTAGCACATGAATTAAACAATATAGTTGTCGTGAGAAGGAACAACACTACAAAAGCGCTTTTTGGTGTCACTTTTTCGGATTTTTGTCGGTTTGAATTATTGAATTCACTATTTAGCAAGAAATTTGAAAATAAAAGATAGGAAAGGTGAAACATGGAGCAACAGCAATTTGCCAAAGCCTTATTGGAGATTTATCAACAACAGGTTGAATTGTTTACTTCTCAAATTGAAGTATTGAAAAAATACGCTGGTACGACCGAGAATTCTAGTAGCAGCAAGGGAGGGAAAGCACAAAATTCAAAAAAGGGTGCCGTCAATGTCAAGAGTGAAGCCACTCCAACAATTCCAGAAGCAAACGACAAAAAGAAGAGAAAGAAGGGTGAAAATACTCAACATCACCCAAAAAGTCTTAGCGGCTACCAGATCTTCATTCGAGACGAATATAAAGTTTTCAAAAGTAGTCATCCTGACATGAACCCGAATGAGGTCATGAGCAATATCTCGAAACATTGGAAGAGTCTAGATCCTGACCAAAAGTCCACTTATGTTCAAAAGGCAGAGCAATTGAAGGGAGGTCATGCAGTTGAAGTTGAGGAGGCTCCTGCTCCTGCACCTGCCCCAGTGACCGCGGCTCCAAAAACCCCCAAATCAGTTTCAACGCCAATCGCTTCCCGTGCTGAACGTATTGAGGATACTCATGATGATGGCCACGATGATGGGGATGATGCTGATCGTAAGAAGAAGAAAAAGAAGAAGCATCACCATGAGGAAGAGGGTACGACCGAGGAAAGCGGAAAGAAGAAGGTAAGAAATAATTTTGATAATATCATAATTAAGGTATAAATTTATCAATTTTTTTAGCACAAGAAATCACATCGTAAGGAGGAGTAGGCAAGGATTTGTGATGCATACTTTTATTTCTTTAATTCAAAAAATTCCGTCAATTCTGGAAAACCTCACTTTGAAGATTGGCTTATATGATGATGATTATTATTCTCTTTTGGTTTGATTTCGTTTGTTGGGTCGACCGGATCGATGGCTATATAAGGGTTTCTTAGCATACTGTCAAACAAATAAATAAAATTAAATCATGACCTATGATGCTTAATAATTCGACTCAAAAGTTTGTACATTCTTTATGCATCTCGAGTGAATGCTTGCATGAACACACTTGAACCCCTCATAAATAGGTCATGTGCAATTCGATCAAATCATGGAAACCTTGAATTTTGCAAACTTCGACTTTTCTGAATTGAAACCACTCCACTCCTTTAACGTTCAAATATCTAAGACTTGATCCAGCATAAAACCACGATTACCAATCGAGTTGTTCGCTGAGGTCTCCATCCATTGATTTATTTGATATTTCCGAGCAAATATTCCTTGTTCAATCTCAAGGCAATCTCGTTCCTAATTGCCTGAACTGATTGTATCTTATTCGACCAGCTGAAAAAAGAGTGACAATGATGCATGAAGATAAAGAATTTTCCGATTTTGATGATGATTTAGGTCATAGTCATACAACATATCATGGACATGACCATTCTCATAGCCATGGGCATGATGGAAGTTGTAGTCATGAGAGCCATCGAGCTACTAGCTCTTGGAAAAATGGTGCCAGTGAAGATAGTCATGATCATGATCATGACCATGAAAATGGTGAAGAGGTAAGAATTATTTTTCAGACTTGTAATGATCACTGCTGATACTCGACGTTCCTCCCAGGAGAAAATAAAGTTCGATGATGTTGTCAATGTTGTTCAATTTGGAGCGAAGGTTCACTTGATCACACTTTTACAACAGTATAGAGATCTTGTACACCAAAGAGGTTGGTCTTCATTGTCTATCAGATTGGGTTTAGTGTCAATTCTTTGCTATAGATTCCAAGGGAAATACTCTGATGCATTGGGCGGCTAAAAGAGGAAGTGTTGATATCCTCCAAGCAATCTTTGAACTTGGAGGAAAAATTGATATTGCCTCTACAGCAGAACCTAATATGTTACCAATCCATTGGGCTGCAGCGGATGGTAAAATCGATGCTATCGCCTTCCTCCTTTCTAAAGGTCAAGACATTAATGCACAAGACACTAACGGTTCCTCCCCGGCTGTCATCGCAGCACAGTATGGTCAAGTTAATACAATTATTTATCTGTATAAACACAGTGCCGATTTAACATTATCAGATCATTCAGGTGACCATGTATTACATTGGGCAGCTTATAAAGGAAATGATGAAATATTGCAATTAATGTTATATCTATATCCACGTGAAGTCAATATATCTGATCGTTTTGGACAAACTGCCTTACACTTAGGTGCATTAAGAGGATATGCAAATATTGTCGAAACATTATTGAAGAAATATCAAGCAGATTATACATTACGTGATAAAAGTGGTAATACACCATTAGAACTAAGTATTGAAAAAAAACAAAATCATATTGAATTTTTAATTAAACGATTAACCATTAAAAACACATTTGAGCTATATCGTAAAGTCTTTTCTGAATAGCGAAAGTAAGTTTAAATCATCATCAATTACCTCTTTAAACCTCCCTTAACTCTTTCTGTTTCATTTATTAGGTTCCTCATGCCTACTTTATTCGGTGCTGATGATTATGAAAAATGTGTATGGCAATGGCGATTAACGTTTTATTCGAATTTATATGCTACAATATGTCTCTTACAACTAACTTTCAGTGAACTATTATCAGATCTCTTCTATCTTCATACTGTGAATATTATTATTGTATTATTTTGGTGGGTCTTTTTCTTTGGATGTCTTTGGAAGGATCCGGGATACATCACAGGAAATCCTTATAAAAATGCTAAAAATACAAGTAATAACGGTAATAATGGAGTAAATCATAAGAAATATCCCTTTGAACAAGGTGATATTGAAGAAGCTCGTGAATGTTTATTACCATCAGATCAAGAGAATTCTTTGTATGAAAAAGGATTAGATATTATTGGAAGAGTTGAATCATCGCATTATAATCCAGTGCTATGTCATACATGTCATGTAGAAAGACCATTAAGATCAAAACATGATCGATTTACTAATAAATGTGTTCATAAATTTGATCATTTCTGGTAAGTAAAAATACCCTTCCTTCTCATACATCCTTATTAATAATAACCTCTCCTTTCGTGTCTTCTTCTTTTTCTTTCTTTAGTCCATTTGTTTATAATGCTATTGGAAGAGATAATTATCGTTTTTTTATTGGTTTATTACTATTACATCCAATTGCTTATACAGGTTATGTGATTGAAAATATTTATTATTATATACGTACACCTGATCCCATCTCTTATCTTTATTATGCATTCTTTGTTTATTCCATTGCAATGTGTATTATGGTGATGACATTAGGTTTTTATCATTTACGATTAATTGAATACAATTTAACAACGAATGAATTCTCTAATCAAAAGAAATATGATTATTTACAAGATGAATTAACTCAACAATATCATAATCCATTTAATATGAATCGATCAGTCTGGTTGAATTGTATGGATGTTTGTGTTCCTTCACAAAAGGTTTATTATACTCGTAATGATGCAATAAGAGGTGAATTAAGAGCTGACTCTGTTATGAGTGATCGAAATGTATAAAATCGTATCGTAAGAAATCGTAAGATTAGATTATGACAGATGTATTTCAATATAAATAATATAATGAGTTGTTGTAGTTGTTTTGTGTTTTTTGTTGGTTTTGTTCATTGTTTTGCTAGTTATCTTCCATATAATTTTTCTCTTTTTTCTTTTTTCCACCCCTCTTTTTCTTCTTCTTTATTTCTAACCCTTCTATCAATGATCTTGAACAGAGTGGTGACCTTCTTTTTTTGTATTGAACAAGTTGAAAGAAAGAAATGAAGGGAAGTAAGAGTTAAACAAAATCGAGTTTTATCTATTAGAAATTATCAAAACTCATACAACTTATCATCAGATCCTATTCTAAAGATACAGACGAACTTCCTAACAATCTCACATAGGCTTTGACTTGCTGATTCCTCGTTCTGGTCTGATCTTAGAGAAAGCTTTGAAGGTTCCTTCCGAGAATCCCTCGCTATAAGTGGGTTGCTTTTAGCTTGACTCAAGCAGATGCCACGCCACTCCAAATAGCATCACTGCCCAATACAACCAAATACTGACCAGGAAGATACACATCCGTAATCCATCTGAGTCAGCGCGACATGATGTACTAGCTGCCGCATTACCACTATCTTCATCACTTCCGATACAACCAGGCGCCAGCACATCTTTCAGCCAGCCAGTGATTATAGGCGAAGGAACATCTCCTAAAATATGTCCAATCAGAGAACCAAAGGCGATTGCAAATGATTGATGTTCAGCAGGCACAGTAATCATAATTGCCAGATTCACCCCAGTGGTAGTACAGAAGACAAAAGCACAAGCAAGGGTGATCAAGAAAAAGAAGGAGACACGATCCACAGCATAATATAAACAGCAGAAGATTAACGTACCAAACAAAGTAAACCAATAACTTATGCAACTAATAATAGTTAAGAGACCTTTCTGACTCTGTGAGCTCTTCGAATTTGAAGGAGTGGGATGCTGTGAAAAATTGTGGTCTATGAAATCAATGATCCATCCACCGAGTGGAGTTGCTATGATTCCTGCAATACTTATGAGTAAGCCAAACATTGACGAAGCCTCTGACTCTAAATCAAAATAACCTAACCCCATAGCAAAAGCCGAACCAAAGGTACTTAAGCCAATCAGTACAGCTGTTTGTGCAGTTGCTGCGAATATAAAGCATAGATAAAGAGGCTGTTGTATGATAGTGATCACTTCCTTCCAAACTGACGGTTTTTCATGGTTTACAGATGATGATATGACTAAACCATCAATATCATCATTATTAATATTGTTCTTATTGTTGCTGTTGTCGTTGTCGTTGTCGTCGTTTATTAGAGCTAGTGGTGAGAAGGTTTCCGGTTGTCTCTCTAGTGTCGAGGGATGGTAATGATTATCAGAAAAACGAAATAAATAACAGATCCAAGGGAATACTAACAAGCATTCACCAATAAAAGCCCATGACCAGTTCAAATTCGAAGTTATTAAAGAAGAATATGCATATCCTAATGCGACTCCCACAGGTGTCGCAGTATAGAAGATTGCTAACCACAGACCTTTCTTCCTCGCATCTGCATTCTCTTGAATCCAGGGTGGAATTGTACATTGTAGACTTGCTTCACCTAAGCCAGAGACCATCCTACATATCAGAAGGAACGCATAGCTTTCAGTGTAGTATGAAATGCCAGAGAAGAAGACTGCAATAAACCAAATCCAACTTCCAACACGAGTTAAGAAAAATCTTTCATAATGATGAACCAGATGTCCAAATACAAGAGCACCAATTAGAAATCCAATAACAAAGGAGGATTGTAAAAGTCCAAGATAGACATCAGGTGTTTGAGTATTGATAGAATTTCGAATAAATATATTAAACTCATTCGTTGATCCTGGGATAATACCTCTATCAATAAAATTCAATAAATTAATACCTGTTACAATAATAAATATTACTTCCCTCGTTGAAGTCATTACTTTCAAACGAGTTCAGCAAAAATGCTGGCTGGGTAACTAATAACTAGCTGCTTGAAACTTGTAACTGTATCAATAAATCAATACACTCTCTTGATAAGACAGACAACCTCTCGATAGAAAGGACATTCAAACTCTGCAATAATGCCTTCATTCACTTCATTGATACAAGTTGATAGTATTTTAGTTGAAGAGTTTCTCCAATTCTTTCAAAGAACAAAGGAGTCTTCTGGTTTGAATGAATTGGAGATATTGGAAACTTACTTGATCTTGGAGTCAAAGGAAAGCCTTCTCGCTGAGATTGCTATCTATGATAGACAAGATCTTTTCACAGCTATCATCACTCATTTCTTACTTTTAGGTTTGATTGAGAAGATTAAGTCATCAAAAGATAAAAAGTTCCGAACTTTCCTCCACCTTATTGTTTTATCTTCGAGTATTTGTCTTCTCAAGTCTATTAAAGAGCTTTTTCAACACGACGAGATCTTCTTGAATGCTCAAACAGCCTGGGGAGAAACAGCATTACACCTTGCTGCAGGAATTGGTAATATCGAAATTACAAGATATTTGTTGGAGATGAATATTGATCAGGGAATTAAAGATCAGTGGGGTCGCTCTGCTGCTGACATTGCTCAAGAGACAGGTCACTCTGATCTCTTCCAGAAAACAGCACTCTCTTCTTCAAACCTTACACCCCCTGAAGACAATAAATCAACTAATGTTCCATCAGTAATTTCTGCTCCAAAAATGATGATATCGAATGAATTTATGGCTGCACTGAAGAAGAAACAGCAAAGTACAAGCGAAGAAAGCAAGACGACAGTTATTGTAAAATCAATATTTTCTGAGGCAAAGGAGAGTATTCAGTCAAGTACGACTAGTTCCGAGAAAACTCAAACAATAAATGCATCATTGACAAGTAATAAGAAAACAGCGATTTCTAAATTATTAGAATATCCTGGAAATCCCGACCAACTTAGTTTCTACTGCGCCCATGAGAATCATGATGAATACGATATAAACGGGAAGGATATGTATGGACTTGCTGCTATTCATAAGATCAGCAGCTGGAATAAAGTAGATTTATTAGATATCATACTTAAACATGATCTCATTAATGTTAATCTTGCTGCTGCACCTAGCCAATCAAACTTTACTGCGTTACATTTTGCGATCGAGAATTCTGCCATTAATACGTTTCGAAGGTTATTAGAGGAGAAAGAGATACAAATAGATTTACTTGATAAGAAAGGTCGAACTCCCTTACAGTTAGCAGAAGAATTGAAAGCTCAAGATTTTATTGACCTTCTCTATAAAAATCAAAAGCTTTCCTAATTTAGTTTTGTTCTAAATCTAAGAAATAATTAGATCTTCTCCGTCCCAGTCTTTTCAGGTTGTACATTTATAAAAAATTAGAATTGCTCTGATCTATAACGTAAATTAATGAAACACATCAAACCTCGAAAATGCGAAAATCCGAAATTCGATGGTTCGTCATTCGTTAGTTTAGATCTTTTAGTCAACTTACTCTAATAGAGCCTTCTCTTCTGAGACCTCCTTGATCTCCGCGAATAACAACAAAGATGAGAAGTCTATCTATCCTACTTCTTCTTATATTCTCCCTCCTGCCAAATTATCTCAATTCTTTTCAATTGACTTCGATTCAACATGGAACGAGGTTCATGAGAAAGCCACTTGGAGCTAGAGGATTAAAAGCAGCAGTTGATCCGAATCATTTAGATCATTTATCAAATATTCTTACAAATAGTTTTCAACTTGCTGATGCAGCAGTATCAGCATATTCTAAAGTTGATAAAACAGGATTTATTGGATTTATTGCAACTTATATTGAAATAGGTATTGATGCTGGAAGAAGCTTATTTCAAACATTTGGTATACAAAATGCCTATGGTCCATCCATTCTATTATTTACTATAATAGGTAAGAACAATCTTCTTCTTTCTTATACCCTTGCTGTTGTTATATACATTTCTCTATCCTCTCTGTTATCATAGTGAAAGCATTAACATTCCCTTTACAATATCAAACATTAGAATCAACAACAAAACTACAAAAAATTCAACCATTACAACAAAAAGTTATGGAAAAATATGCAAATGATCAACAAACAAAGAATCTTGTTCTATCACAGTTATTACAAGCAGCGAAAGTGAATCCATTAGCTGGTTGTTTCCCTGCATTAGTTCAAATTCCAATCTTTATTTCATTATATCGTGCATTAACTAATTTAGTAGCAGAAAATAAATTAGCTGAATCCTTTTTATGGATACCTGATTTACAAGGGCCAGTCTTCAGTAAACCACCAGCAGAGGCATTAGACTGGTTAAAGACAATTGTGACTGGAAATCCTGAATTAGGTTGGGAAAAGACTATCGCTTATTTATCAATCCCTGTTCTATTATTTGTAAGTCAATCCATCTCACAAAAGTTATTACAACCACCAAGAGATCCTAATAAACAATTAACTGATCAAGAACAATTCTCACAGTCATTAGTGAATAATTTACCATTCATTGTTACTTTCTTCAGTCTTAGTGTACCAGCAGGATTAGAAGTCTATTGGATTGCTAATAATATCTTTTCTACAATTATTACTCTAGCTGTAAAGAATAGTATTAAGGATGAACCATTCCCTATTGAAGTTGATCGTATTATGGCTTCTTTAGATGGTCCAAGTACAGGAGAACCTGTTCCTTTCCCTACAACAGATAACAAGGTGTTTAAATCTCTACTTGATGATCGTCCAAAGCCAATAGGGTTCGCTAAATTAGCAGATGAAGGAAGTGCTTCTCCTACTCAAGACCTTTCTTCGAGTACTGCAGTGCCTATTAAGGTGGAAGAAGTAAAGACAGTCGCTCCAACATCGAATAACAACGACGCCACTGCGTCAACTGTTCCTCCTGTCGCACCAACTCCCGTTAGAAGTGAAGGGAATCGATCTCAATCTCAATCTAATCGCAAGAAACGACGACAAAAGAATTAAAGTAGTTCAAGGAAGATAGAGAGAGAATCTATTGTTTATCGTGCCAGCGTTGACTGTTGTAAGTAGGAAGGGAGAGTGTGAGTCTGTAAACTCTTAAAATCTCCAAAGACAATATTAATAGAAGAAAATCAGATCTTTTAATGTAATTATGTAATTCGTTATTCAAGGAGTTCAATACTATTTCTTCTTTCTCATTCCTCCCAGAAAGATCGTTTCAAGCTAAATACGATTTTATCTCTATCAAGAGAACTAGTGATGATTTGTGATGATTTGTTCGAATTGCTTGTTATCTCTTCGAATGAAGTTAGTTCTCGAGGAATTTCAAGTCGATGACATTCTAACATAATACTCTTTGGCTCTCTCCCAAAGAGAAGACTTCCATCACCATGTGATGTCAGTGGTCCTTCATCGACCAAACCATTCACTGGTTGATATCTACTGTCTCCAATAATGGCATGACCCAGAGCTGCGAGTTGCAATCGTATTTGATGTGTTTTGCCAGTTATTAATTGGATGTAATTCTCATAAATGAAATCTTGAGAAGGATTAGGATTGAAAGGATCTGAAGTAATTTGATGCTGAATAGTAGGCTGTAAACTACTGATAGTCCGAATCTTGCTTTCCAAAGCAATCAGTTCAACAATCTGCCAGTTTGAATCGTCGTTATTCAGGTTCATTTTAACGTTTCTTAACAGTGTCGGCTTTGCATTACTATGTCTACCATTCGATGATTTAGGAAACAAATGTTGAATTAATCCTAACGATACTGGAGAATACGTTAACGCTTTATAAAACTTCTTGATTCTTTGATCTTTCATTAGATTGTGATAGTTCGCAGCCGCTGAAGAAGAATTCGCCAGTGTTAATAATCCTCCAGTACAAGAATCTAAACGAGATGTTGGAATATAAGAATCTTTACAACTCTTACTAGATAAGAACATATTTACTTGAAAGACTGTGTTTTCTATACGATTGTCAATATTTTCTGCTGTTGGAAGACCAGGAGGTTTGTTTACTACGAGATATCGTCCGTGGTCGAAGGATAAGATATGATGCAACCAATCTCTCTTCGACAGAAAGTAACGCCTAGGATTTACATGCACTCGACAATAAAAGTCTTTCTTAATGCTGCAATCAGTCAAGATTCGCTTCATGGACTTTGGTGCTTTAGAGAAAAGCTTTTGTGGCTGTTCAAGATAAACTCCTCCAAATTCCATGATCTCATCAATGTAGGAAATCTTTAGTCCTGTCTCATCTTGGATCATAGCTTTGAGTGAATTCCAATTCTTATCTGCTGTAATATGATAGATTAATGGAGGAAGATCATCTCTCTTTGAACGAAATATTGATGAATCAGTCGGCAAAGTCGGATCAGGACAATAAACCTCATGAGTTAAGTTTAATCTACTTCTACTTCTCTCATTCCACCTGACTGTTGTAAAGTATCTAAGGAGAAAGAATGCTATTAATTGTTTGATCATTTCAATGAAAAGTAGGTCACTCGTGATATAATAGTTATCTATTCTATCGAAGGGCTCATTTGCGCAAAACCGTTGTGAGAAGAATAACAACAACTATCTCACTTGATTGCATTCATTGGATCGCCTTTACGAATCAATTGACGTGAGTTGGTGTGAATCTGTATTATCCTTAGATAGAGTAGTCGAAGATAGAGAAAAGTATGTCTGTCATGAATCGTATTTGTTTCATCTTTTATTTATTCTTCTTTCATCAAACTTTTTCTCCTTTCACAAGTTATTTTGCATCAGCATGTTATTTATGGGGTACCGATTCTGGTTATTGTTCAACGGAACCATTAGATCCAATCTGGAAACAAGAAAATATGCCTTACTGTGGGAAACGTATTGTTTATCCAACATGTTTACCAAAACCACAACAATTACCAGCATCAAGAGAATTCCCGAACGGTCGTTGGATTAATTTTAGTGTCATCGAGAAAGATAATTGGGTTGCTAGAGTAGCTGAAGCACATATTCAAGAACGTATTAGTCTTGAAAAAAATGAATCATTACGTGCTAAATTAAAGAATGAATATGGTGATCGTGGTAAGATTATTCGACGATTATCACGTCGTCCTGATTGTCAAAATGCATATCGTAATTTGTTCTGTTATATTAATTTCCCACGATGTGATACTGAACGTGATTTAACATTACCTACCTGTCGTTCAGCTTGTGAAAACTTCTTTAAAGGATGTGTCTATGCGAAGGATTTATGGAGATGTGGTCAATCGAAATATTTTAATGGATATTTCCCTGAAGAACCAAAGACTTCTTCTGATGGAAATATCACTTATCTGAGAGAGTTTTTCCCTGGACAACCATGGAGACAGAATAAATATAATAAGAAGGGTCGAGAGCTTCCTGTCTGTACTCCTGCTGTCTTAGGCGATGCCCCGTCCAACTATCTTTTTAACTCATTGCTTAGTGTCTTTGTCCTCATCGTAGTCATCTTGATGACCTGGATATAGTGTATGAGACTACTTGCGTTGTTAGAATACGATCTGAACATAGTTTGATGGCCTTTTGATGAGATTTATTATTATTATGATGATGAAATAAAATAATTGTAATCAGATCGATGATTTGTCTCAGCGAGGAGGAGGGAAAATGATTCCAAAGTCAAAAGAATCATTCCTAATAAAACATACAGATAAGAAAGAGAAAACACGGTTAGTAAGAAAGATAAATAATAAAAAGATCAAAATAGGTTATATAATCACAAAAGGAATAGTGATGAAGCAATGAAAGAGGAGAAGAGGGAAGAAGGTTTTTAACAATATAACGATTTAAATTAATCATCAAAAGAAAGAAACAAAGTATCATTTCACGATAAATAATATATCATAATCTTGTTGTCATCTTCGAACCCAAAACATTCTTTATGCTCTTATCACCATCCTCGCATCATGTATTTACATGAAATATATCTTACCTTTATCATATCTATTGGCTCTTCATATGTTGCATTTGTTGCACCATTTGATATACAAGGATGCCTATCGTTGTCACGTCTTCAATCTCAAGGATCTTCGACTTAACATCGCTTGTGTCATCAAGATGACTCATTTTGCTTTGAACTCTTTCAGTCGGAAACGATTCTCCGGCAACTAAAGTTAGTTTCGTTGGATATCGAACTTGTGCAAGGAGTGGGAACCATGCTTGATGTTGCTTGAATAATGGCAAATGGCCGAAGACATACAGACCTAATCGGGCACGAGAGAAAGCTGACAATGCCAACTTTAAATCGCCAGGTTGAATAGCTTGAGTGCGCGCTAATGAAACCAAGATGAAGTCATTTCTTAGACTTTGAAAGCTATCGACTGTTGAAATATGTCGAGGCTTGCTAAACACATTTCCTGCTCCATCATGATCCAATTGGCATCTTTGGTAAAGCAACTGCTTAATCAGCTTTCTCTGAGCCTCGTAGGTTGTGACGATAGAGATCCTATCTGCAGGATATCCCAACAAACACATATATTGAAAGGTGGCGACCACATATTCAGCTTCGCCAAGATTCTGATACGATGAATGAATAGCGACTTCTCCTTGATTCTGGAACAGAGGTACATCAATCCATTGAGAGGAATAGTAAAACCCCGCATTCCCATTTACATAATCCTTTGCGGTTTGAATCACAGGGGATACAACGACTTTGTGAGTTGGTTGCTCATAACGCCACGAAAAATACGAAACCACCTCAGGTTTGGTGTAAACTTGGTCGAGGTATGTAACTGGATACTGCAATCTGATCAGTCGCGAGAAAAATGATTCTTCAAATCGAGTAGTTTGTTCGGCGAGAGACTGATTGTGAAGTGTTTGTGGAGGTTGATGGTTATCGCCAACTAAGACCACTCTTTTCAATCGATCTCGAAGGCTTTCATCCATTGCGGGTAATGCTATGCCATCAGAGGAAACGGTTGGGACCTGGAGTGCACTCGGAATGAATGTCTCGATGTCGAACAAATGAGAAGCTTCTTCAACAATCAAGCTAAAATGTGAAAATAACAATAAATTAGTACAATTCAAAAAGGAAAGAAGATGAAGTCACTGGAGAGATGATGAGGAGGAGAAAAATCATGGTTCAGAAAAAGTCGTTACACTAGGTTGTCACCAGGGTTTTAGGTTACCAGTAAGACAGGGATAATTGTTAAGCATCATCACCAATTCCTCAACCAACATCATCTCACAGTCCATGCGAGTATTATACTTACCTATCGTACCGAAATCCTATTTCCACCAGATGCTCCTTAGCAATTGCTGCGTGAGTGCTTGTCATAGCAATAATGCGAGCCTAAACACAGAAAAAAGGGTGAAGGTAAAATTTGAAACAAAGAGAAAAAAGAACAACAGATTGCTCAGGTCAAGTTGCGTTCATAAAGACCATTCCACCCGAAGATGAAAGATCTCTCAAACAAGAGGTATCAGAAAATAAATGGTTAATCCTCATTGCAATCTATTTGTTCTCAATCTCAAACAATCCTTACCTGATTCACTATCAAATTCTCTTGACGTAATTTACTGGTTCGCAAGTATTCCATAGCTCGATAATCATCTAACTCTTCAAAAAGTTGATACAAGTAATTAAAGCAACTATCAACTTGGAGAAGGTGAAGCTCTTCGTAATCGTGGCCTTCTTCATTTCCGCCAGCAAACAAGGGTGGAACAACGTCGTTGAAAAAAGATGAAAAGGGGAACTTGTCAGCAATATTTAAAGGTTGCTTTGACTCTTTTGCAGCGACTACATCTTCCCAGAACTGACTAATTTTTGGTTGAATCATCAGATTGTAAAAATAACTCGCTGTCTCACAAGTAGATCCCATATCCCCAACCTGGCCAACAGAATAAGCTAACCGTTGAACCTGACCTAAAAGCTGGATTCGTCGTGCTAAGCACCAATCAATTCGCCCCTGCTTACTGTAAGTAGACTGCTCATTTAACCCTCCCAGTCGAAGGATATGACGAGGATGAATATCTTTAAGCACAAATCGAGCAAGAATATCATCCAAAGCTGTGTTAGTTTGAGCCACAACCACTATCTTCTGATTAGGATAGGTGTGGTACAGATTTGATATCAATTGCACAACAGTCTCAGTTTTTCCGCTACCAGAAGGACCAGCGATTAGTGTCAAACCAGATCTCATTCCAGCTCGAAGAGCTTCGGTTTGATGAGGAGAAAATCGAACAAAGCTTCGAACGATAGCATTTTCCGGGTATGGACCACGAGAACGGGGAAGAAAAGGATGGGCTATGACCTTTTCAACGGAGTTATCGCTGATAGATCGAAGAATTTCCAAACGGTAAAAGCTACTCGCTTCTGCGTGCTTATTCTTTTTTGCACTCAAAGACACTTCAACATCAGGAAAACTCTGCTTCAAATGATCAAAATCCAAAAAGGTGTCGAAATAGTTATCTTTCTCGGGAATGTTGGACTCTAATGATCTAAAGAAAAGAAAGAGGGTACGTAAGAAATGATCATTAAAAAATTGGAAAGTAGGAATCTTTATCAGAGTGACAAGCCCTCACGTCTTTCAGGGAAAATTATCCACAACGAATTTCAGAAAAGACTAATCATAATTAAAGTCGCTCCTCGGACATTATCACCCATATCGACGAGATACCTACTTTACCAGTGATGATCGTGAACTTACCTCGAATGAGCCGAAGTAACATTCCCCAAGGCGACAACACTTTTTTCCAACCACGCAGGGAGGCTGTCACCAACACTGCGAGTGATCAACAAATTGCGGAGAGTTTCGAGTACGGCCTTAAAATTATTGTCTCTCGGATCTCGTCGAACGATTAAATGGAATTTATCATAACAATCTTGACCGTTTTGCATATCAGAATAGTATTGTACAGGATCAAAATCGATCTTAATCTTCCTTTTTGTTCCACTGCGATTGCCCCCTCTATAAAAGAAAAAGAAGAGTTAGAAAATGCACACAGAAATGGAAGAGACGCAAGAAAGCATTCCATCAGTTTAGGAAATGGGATATATCTTTTTCCTCACAAACTTTTCAGAGGATTGGCTATGATATTTCTCATCATCACGCGGAAATAAATTCCTGCTACTAAGAAAACGGCACTTACTTAATCAAAATATCATGAATCACATTGTTCGATTCATCTCGATACTCAGAGACCTCCGCTCCTCGAATGTACTTGATGCCATACAATCGTAGAAAGCTACGAACCTCCTCCTCTCCAAAAGAACCTTTCAATGAGGGTAACCTCTTCCCTGTCTCGAGGATCGCCTTATCTCTAAAGAATGAAAGCGTGAGGAATAAAAGAACAACTGGCACACAAAACTTACTTCTCTAATTGATCCAGAACTTCACTATTCAATTCAAGCAGCGGTTCATCAAAGGAGACAAGAAATATTACATCGAGAGGTTTAAGAGCTTCCCATTCATCACGAATCTCCTTTCCGAACCTTGCAATGTCAATCGTGATCGTGCTACTGACACGACTGGGTACAATTTCACCAATTGTAGGTTTTGCCACTTCGTCTATTGTCATAGACAGAACAGGAAGGGCATATTGAGACCAACCATTAAATAATATAGAGCCATTGTAGATTTTCTTGGGAGCAGATCGTTTCACTGCATCTATGATGTCATCACGAATTTGGTAAAATGAATTCGATTGGTATAAAAGCAATTGTCGATACAAGTAGTCTTCAATCGAAAGATAATGAAGGTTGACTTTCGGTATCACTAATGGTGAAGTAGACACGTAAGGAATTTGGTACTCGTCCCACAGAGAAACTTCATTCGGATAAACAGAAATACCTTTAAACTGATCGATCAAACCTTTTCTCGCACAAAATCTTTCGCAGATTAAATCAAGAAGGAAGTCTTTACTGGCTGCACTGTTATCTGCATCAAAAGAAGTATCGAACTCATTAACTATCTTCAAGTCTTTCGTCAACTGTAAGATCTCATCATAATTCAGAATCTGAACATAATTTCTTAAAGCAGCTGGGGTCGATAATTTTCCCATAGAAGAAACAATCAAATCGTCGAGCTTGGGACGCAAGCGCTCGAACGCATAGCGTTGCAACTCAATAATGGCATCGTTGCTAGCTTCTTCAAGCACTTCTTGCGGAATAAGTTTTTCCTCTCGGTCATCAACCGGATATAGGAGATACTGTTCAAGCAAATTAAGAACTCGCTGCAACAAACCACTCGAAGAGGAAGAAGAAAAGATAAACGATCTTTTGCAATGTATTATAAAATGACGATCATGAAGCAAAACCTTTAGATAACGCCTTGAAGGATATTGCAGTAACAGATCTAACAATAAGGTAATTTGGCTATAAACGAACTTAATAACAGCAGGGTTAATATCTCCCTCAGTCTGTATAGATTGGATATACTTTAAGAATTTCTCAATCAGTTTTGGAAAAAACTGTGAATCGCGCTCAAAAACACTTAATGCGTACTGCAACTCTTCGTCTTGTCTCTTTCTCTTGCCCTTCTTTCCAGAAGAAGATCCAGATTCTTCCAAAGCCTTCTTGCTGTCGTAAAGGTGATTTCGGTGAAGTTGTAATTTCTTCCACGCTGCAGTAAGATTGGCATCTTTACTCAATTCTTGCTCTCGTCGAGCTTTGCTCACGGAATACCAGATAGGGAGCGATAAATACCGAAGAACCGTATTTCGAACCGGTTTCACCTCCAACGACAAATAAAACTGACGTAGTATGCTTGTAAAAGAAGACTTAAGTGGCAAATTCTCGATGAAGTCATCTTCCAAATACCAGTCGATGCAACGCTCTAAGAACTCACCAAACTTCGCTTCTTCCTCCGTTAATGAGTGCAAACTTGAGTTTTGAATTAAATTTTGTTCTGATAAAAGAACTATTATGGACAACAGGTGGGGTAAGGACACGGTTTTATTGAAGTGTTTCCACAGGTATTTTGTGAGGTAACCGGATGCAGCTGCGGCTTCAACTTTTCCTTGTGCGAGTTCATTAGCATAGACATCATTTACGAAAGAAGAATCATAATTGGACGGGATATGGAAATGCTGAAAGGGTGGTAAGACATGGTTTGGAAAAAGCGAAGAGGTAACTTACCGAAGATTGTAGGAATTGTTCCATTAAATCATTCAAATTTTTCTGTACTCTTTCAGCTTCAACCGAATTTCTACTGTTCATAGAATCGATGACTTCAGATGCAACCATTTCTGTGGACGGCGTGGAAACAGTCGGATTTTCATTAGCTGTTTTCTCTACAGTTTCCTGCACTGTATCAGCCGATATTTCTCCATGTTTAGGTTCTTTATTTGAATCCTTTATCTCATTGTTGATTTCTTCCACATCGGTATTTAATTTCTGTTTCTTAGCACCTTTCTTACTGCTTGCTTTTGGCATTGTCTTCCACACATTTAATGCAACCACAAAAAAATTCTATTCAAATGGTAAGCACGGAAATATCAAGGAAAACAAATAGAATTTCACAAGGAATTGTTTAAATCAGATCATTTGTTTGGTTTTAATTCGTTGCACTTGGGTTGATTACACTGTGAGGTGGTGTGGCCCATCTGGAAGAAA
>VFQN01002750.1_pt1 | contig 26415 bp, 46 predicted proteins | sample 3512371 | NCBI WGS metagenome assembly VFQN01 (sample SAMN10412370, study PRJNA504923) | tailings metagenome | isolation source: Replicate 2 from Balatoc abandoned mine | place: Philippines: Itogon, Benguet | collected 2017-08-28 | reverse complement strand
TCTAAACTAAATGTAAAGATTAATTTAGTTCTAATTTAGAATTCGTTTAGATGCCCCAGCTATCTAAACAAATTCCCAACCCTTCCCTTCTACACATGCTACCAACCGACAGGGACTGAAGCGATGTTGCCTCGGTATCTCGCAGCAATTTCGTGTCGCAGTCCGGCACGGTAACACCATGCATGCCTCAGGTGCGGCCTGCACGGGAGTCTCCCCCGCCCAACTCACCACGACCCATCCCGCCGCCGCCACAAAGGCGACCAGCGCCGCCGCCACCACGCCGCCCACCGCCGCCGGCGCCGCGCGGCCTGTGACGGCCGCCGCCGCCAGCAGCTGCGCCGCTGACGAGGAAAGGGACACCAGCAGGAATGCGGCCAGGAATAGCTCCAGGAAGGGGAACACCAGCCAGGAAGGGAGCGGGATGCCGCTGCGGGGCAACGGAGGGATGGAGTCATGGAGAGCGTGAGGAGATGCTATCGGGCGTTGGTGAAGTAGCGAGTTAGCAGTGCTACGTGGCGAACTGGTTTGCATGGTGGGGTTGCAAGGGCAGGAAGGCAGGTGAGGCGCGGGACACACCAGTGCGCCTCCACAACAACAGAGCACGCAATGGTGCTCTGCCCTGCCGGTCCCATGAAGCCCCAATGGCCCTTAGTACTGAGCAATGTGCTGGCCGCTGTTTGTAACGTGGTCGCCGCTGCCTAATCATACCCTACCCTTGCAAGTTAATGGGTGGCTGTCCTCGAGGACCTCACCTGAGCACGGTGAGCCGTGCGAAGGCCGTCAGCGCCAGCCAGTGCACCACCAGCGCCGCCGCCAGTAGGATGAAGCAGTTGACTATCTGGTTGTAGGCGCGCACCTCGGCGGGGGGCAGGTCGGCGGCGGCGAAGGTGGGGAAGCCCATGTTGAGCCAAGACAGCTCGCCGTTCATCTGTGCAAGGGGGCGAGGATGCAGATACCATTTTGAAACGTGCACAGCACATACTTAGCGTTCGTGTTTCCGGGTGGAGTAAGCAGCATGCAGCGATAGATGTAGTGCCAGTGTCATAACACTAGTAGTGCCCTGCGCGGCTTGTTGATTATAATATCAAATTTGCGATGCGCAAAGGAGATCGAGTGTAATGCGGTCTATGTATGCGTCACTGTTGTCTTCGGTTGGGACAAGGCGCGCTTGCACACAGGTCCAAGCCAACAGCTGTGCTGCAGGCCGCACCTGGCGGTACTGCGTGGTGGTGTTGACAGCTGCGTCCGGCGTCAGGGCGAAGAACTGCAGGTGCGACAGGAATATGGAGGCAGCCATCGCGCCGCCCGCCGTCAGCGTGCTGCCCACGCCCAAGCCGCTGCTGCCCGCGCCGCCAGCAATGCCGCCCGCCACGCCGCCGGCGGCGCCGGCGGCGGCGGAGGCGCCCGCCGTCGACGCCATGCTGGCCGCTACGCTGGCGGCGACGCTGCCCGCGACGGAGGCGGTTACGGTTGCAGCGGCGGTCACGGCGACGGTTGACGCGGTTACAGCCGTTACGGATGTAGAGTCGGTTTTGAGGGCGCCCTTCTGGTAGACGATGGGCGAGGGGGGTGGGGCGGCTGCGGGGCTGGAGTCAGGGGCTGGGGACGGTGGGGATGGGGAGGTTGGTGAGGTTGGTGAGTCGGGGCTGGGCGGCTGGGAGGGGGACGGAGACGGTGGGCTGCGAGATGGTGGGTCGGGGCTGAGAGGGGAGGGCGGGGATGGGGGCTCTGGTGTGGGAGGGGGCGGCGGTGGGCTGGGGTTGGGGGAGGGTGGAGACGGGGGGCTTGGGGGTCTTGGGGGCGGGCTGGGCGGGCGAGGGGGGTGCGGGGAGGGGGACGGCGGCTGCGGAGGAGGTTGGAGCGGGGATGGCCGGGGGCTCGGAGGCGAGGGCGGGGAAAGGGGCGTCAGGAGGGTGTCGAAGACGGAGGGACCTGCAAGGCAGAGGGTAAGGTTCTTAGAGAGCTACCATACGGATCGGCACAGCAGGTTGCATGAACGCCCAAGGCACCGACCCACATCGACAGGATCAACAAAGCTTGGGCCTCTGTGTGATGCAGTACCGCAACAAACACCTTCCCCAGGACCTTGCAAGGTTACAACCCAGCAGAGCGCGCGCCCTTACCGTACGCGGCCACCTCGCACAGGGCGACAGGGGATGTGCCCGAGGCGGTGCGCACGGTGAGGTAGCGCCCCACGGCCGTGCCCCCGCCCGCCAGGTAGCGCACAGCAACAACGCCCGGCTGCGGACACGGGCCACAGCAACAACGAAAGCGTAAGCAAAACAGCCATCAGACGAAACCAGCTGACAAAGCTTGCTCTGTAGGCGGGCGGCGAACAAGCTCAGCTGGCCGTTGCTACGTGCCCAGGACTGCCCGAAACTGCGGATGCAGGCCCCGTGCTGCATACCCCCCAGCCCCACCCGCACCTGTAGGCTGAAGGGCCCAGGGACCACCACGGGGTTCTCCGTGCCGGGCCCGGCCGCAGCCACAGGCGTGGGCCCGAACCGCAGCTCCAAGGCCGCGGAGGCGGAGGCGTAGACGGAGCTGAGCGGTTTGTTCAGCTCCACGCGACGCAGGGTCACATTGGCGCCAAAGTCAATCTGGAGGGGGCAATGGCAAAGGCAACGATCACAGCGATGAGCGCAGGGAAAGGTGTAATGGCCAATCGGCCACTGTTTCCTACACTCCGGGGACCAGGGACACGCGCTCGACTCCCGACAGTCGGTAGTTAGCAAGCGTACTCGTGCTGTTCAGACGGCTCTTACCGTGAGCCAGCTGACGCCTGCGTTGTTGACCACGCGTGCGCACAGCTCCGCGTCGCCGACCCCCGGGTCGCCGTCAACCGCCAACGGCGCGGTGTACGACCCGCCCGCCGAGCGCGTGGCGGCGCTGTCGTAGGCCGTGGCGGCGGGCAGGGCCACGCTGGTGGGCTGCAGGGCTGCGGGAAGAGGAAGACAAACGGAAAGGAACCCTTCAAAGCGTGCCGCTCGCACTCTTGACTCAAATATATAATATATAATATATAATATAATATATATTAATATATGCCAGGGCGCCCAGTGGCAACGCACAAGCCGGGTGACATACAAGAAGCGGACGCAGGGAAAGCAGTACATGGTATGAGAGTGGATATGCGGAAGCACCTACCCTGCAGCAGCGTTGCGTTTGCCACCACGTCCACCTGCCCCAGCCGCAGCTGTGTGGCGGCGGGGGCGCTGGGCAGCCGCAGCAGCAGCTGGCGGCCGGAGGGCGCGGAGGGCGGCACCTCCACACGCACCGTGGCGCCGGGGGGCACCGGGGGCGTGGAGGCTGCAGGGCACAGTGCACGGGCACGGAAGCAGGGCGCACAGGTGTGGAAGGTCTGCCATGTTGAACTTCCTTCTCCTGCACATGCATGAGCACCCTGCATGATGGCTTGGATTTAGACTGACCAAAATGCATGAGCACCACCCTGCCACCCGGCCCCTCACGAGTGGCTCGGCCCACAGTGCCCACCTGACTGCCACACCCGACCCACATCCTAACCCACAACACCACACCTTCCCACACCCTTGCCCACCTGCCGCCACCAGCAGCTGCCCCTCCGCGCCCGTGGCCACCGTGTCGTTGGTGACCCGCAGCTCGTAACCCACAAGGGCCCCAGTCCCCTCCACGGCCGTGATCTCCACGGCCGCCAGCGGCACCGCCACCCCCAGGTCAACCAGCCACCATGGGTCCACAGCGGAGGAGGTGGCGCTGCCGAAGTACAAGTCCGGGTTACCTGCGCAGTAGAGACACGGGAGTGGTTGGTCGTGCCGGTGCACAGATCACACCTCGGCGTGTGAATTGATAAGGCAGGTGTGATATGCTGCTGCAAGGTGCACAGCTGGCGTTGCCACGGTGGTTTTGGGATAGCGGCGGACAGCGGGTTGGTCCTGCGTGCACATCGGGTGGAACATGGCAAGCCGAGCTTGCTACCTCACAATCAACTCTGCAGGTAGCTGACCTGTAGCGTTGACAGCCGCCTGGGTGTAGTACCCGTTCACTGCGTTGGCGCTGCCCCCGGTTCCCGTCACCACGCCCCCGGTCTGGCGGGTGGGGCGGTTGGACACCACACGTGCCTCGGCACCTGCGGCAGGGAAGCGGGATCCGTAGCAGCAGCAGGGGCACCATTAGCGAAGCGAGAAGACGGTGCAGCTTGCACACGCATGGGGGATCATACTTTCAACTAAGCCCCGACAGGGAGCAGTCGGCACGGCAAGCGTGTGCAGCGCCACAGCCCACGCGCCATGCCTGAGGCATTGATGACACCAACCAAGCACGCCAAGCAAGCTTAGCACGCCAAGGCGCACCGGGCCAAGCACCAGGGCCTCACCAGTCGCCACTGTGTAGACCTCCAGTGTATTAAGGGGCAGGGAGAAGGACCCCGTGCGGCTGACCAGCACGTAGCGCCCCTGCGCCCCACCGCAGCTGAAGTAGTGGCGGGCCTGGAAGAGGAGGTGCCGGTAGTCGGGAGGGAGCCACGTAGGAAGGAATGCGAACTTAGGAAGGAAACAGGGTGTGGTGCTGAGGGAGCGTGTGTGCGCCGCAGAGTGCACTGACCCTTGCCATCCAATCAGCCGATTTCGGTACCGGTGGTTGTTACAGCAAGTTGGGAAAATCCACAGGACTGCATGAAGGCGGAGATTACAAGGTAAAGAAGAGATTGCAACATCATTGGGCTCACCGTCAGCAGGTTGATAGCTCCATTGGAAGTGACGGTGGTGCCCGTGGAGCCGCTGACGTCGTTCGACACCACGATCTGGGGCAAGGAGCAGCAAGCGCAAAAGAGACATGTGCATCAACGTGTCAAGCGCCGTTATCACGAAGAGGCAGGACGAGAACGAGGACGACACCAGCAGGCACGACCCTGCCGCCTACTGAGGAGGGATGAAGACGAACACGACGCCAACCTGGGCCCAGGCCTACATGCCCCCCAAACCGCGCTGCTCCGCCCAGCAGGTGATGCCATTCAGTCCCAACATTTCTGCAACCACGTACCCACCTTGATGTCGTTGTACTCCACGAAGCTGCTAGTCACCACGCCCACCACCAGCACCACTCCGGCCACGCCCTGCGTCGACCCCAGGTCCACCTGCCACGTGGCCGTGTCCACCCCCGGGGAGCTGAACAACAGCCGCCGCCGCGCCGCCGCCGCCCAACCGTCAACCGCCTCCGACGCCTCACCGGCCCCCGGTCGCAGACCCGCCCCCCACGCCCCCTGCACCTGCAGCTGTGGGTCTGCGTACGACAAGTCCATTGCGTCCAGGCCCAGGAGCGCACGCGAGTAATGCTCATGCAGGGTGCCAGATGCAGCACCGCCGCCATCGCCAGGCAGGGTGCTGGACAGGGCTGCACGGCGGTGCGCCACCTGACCGCTGGGTGAGCTGGTGGGTGAGCTGGTGGGTGAGCTGGTGGGTAAGCTGGTGGGTGAACCGTTGGGTGAGCCGCCCCCGGGCGGCGAGGGTGGAGAGTACACCTCTGGGAACTCGATGGTCTTGGTGCCGTTGCCCTCGGGCACCCTGCCCGTCACCTGCGCATCGCCACAGGGCAACGGAAGGCACGTTGGTCCTCGCGCATGCAGTAGCAAGTGTGACTGTACGCCTGTACGCTCTCCGTTGCTGCCGCGCTACCATTGCCCGCTCACACAACACGTCATCATACTACCAGCGCGGCAAAGCAACTCTGCCCTATCCATTCCTTACTGCCCACCACTCCCGCCCGTTAACACCACCCACCTTCCTCGCGCCGCCCGCAGCAGACGCCGTCGCCCCAAACGCGCTGGCACCCTTGCCGCTCGCACTCCCCAGCTTGGAGCCCACGAAGCCCAGCCCCGCCCAGCCGGTCACGGTGCCCCGGGAGCCCACCACGCTGCCAAGGGAGGTCCCCGTGACCGCCGTGGCCCCCGCGGCGCCGCCCTCTGCGTCAGGGGAGCCCTCCAGGTGCAGGTACACCCAGGCCTGGCACAGCACCAGCGGCTGGATGCGGGTGTCGGGGTCGTCCTGGTACAGGGCAACGTACCTGCGGGGGGGTGTTTCGGGGTTGTGGTGTGCGGCATGATGTGGGTTACCGGTACGTAGGGCGTGTGAGGGCAAGCAACAGGACGCCATACAGCCCACACCCGCCGAAATGCCGGCGCGAAAGCTGGTTGTATTCTCATGACTACCGTAAGTGATCAGGGCCTTGTTGGGATATGAGTGCAGTCTTCAACATGCTGAGACACGATAATACACACGCGCACCTGCCGACCGCGTAGTTGCCGTTGGCATCCCTGCAGCTGGCCTCCGCCGTGTCCTCCTTCTCAAAACTCGTATCGGTTACCACCCAGGGCGGGTTGCCGGCGTAGGTGGGCTGGCAAGAGGTGAAGTTGCCGTCGGCGGCGTCGGCGGGGTTTGTGCTGGCGTCCCAGGAGGGCAGCACGCGCACGGCCACACCCAAATTGCTGGACACACCGCGCAAGATCTGAGGGGGTAACGGAGGGAAGGGCCTGTGAGTTATCGGCAGGTTTAGCAACTTTGCGCTGCAGGGAGTTGGGCTGGTAGCCACCACCGAGCACTGGCGAACAGGCCTGCAGTGTACGGCGCACTTTGCCACGCCACCGCGCAGATACGGCGCGCATCTTTCGCGCACACGTGCGTTGTGCGCATGGCAGCAACCCACGCTTTATCTCCTTGATCAGCCCCACGCACGTCTGCAAGCAAGGGCCCCAGCAGCCGCCCACACCCACCTACCACCCTGGCCCACAAGACATCAATTTCCGACCCGCTCCAGCCACCCCCGATCCCAGGCCACCCACCCGCACGAATGCCACCTGGCGCTGTGCCCCTAGGTCCACCACCCAGTAGTTGCGTGCTGCCAGGCCGTCCGCCAGCGCGCAGTAGCGCCCCTCGTCCTCGACCGTGTTGCCCGGAATCCGTGCCTTGGCATTGGGATTGGCCAGCGCCAGGGACGGGGCTGGGGGCGGCACGGAGGCAAAGAGAACGACACGAATGTTACAGACCCGGCATGGGTTAAACCGCTGGTGAGGAGTGATGTGACGTGAGGTGGAGTGCGTGCTGAGGCGGCGGCGCCGCACGCCCCAGGCCTGTCGTCGCAGAGCCTCGCAGCTGCACACAGCACGCAGTGACGAGGTGCGGCAAGGCTTTTACATCAGTCATCAGGGTTCCTCGCTGCTGTGCGCTTGCATGAGTACCATGTGTCAGGTGACGGCTGCTAAACTCACGTCCGCCGGTGGGTGGCTCCTTGGCGGAGGCGAAGACAGGGAACTGGCTGGTGGCCAGATCCAGGGAGGCGGCGGCTGTGGGGACATCGGGTCGTGGAAGGAGTAACGATTGCTCTGGGCCCGAGTCATGCAGGGTAGCAATGCCGCACGGAAGTACTACTCATGTATGGCTACGACAAAGGAGGCACAACCCTACGCCCCCGTGCCAGTCCCCGCCCTCCCCTCACCTCCGCCCTCCACGCGCGCAAACACCTCCACCTCGCACATCTGCGGGGCGTACCACGGCGGGGCGCCGCTGGCCGCCAGCTGCCACGGCATGGGCGCCAGCACCACCACGTAACGCCCCTGGACGCGTGGGAGGAAAGGCCACGTGGCAGGACACGTTGCAAGGCGCCAAGTGATTTCCAGCCAGGCAGCAGCCGTCCCTGCTCCCCGCTACAAATTGGTATGGAGCACGAAGAAGCCATGTTGTACAGTTTGTAAAAGAGGGGTTCAAAATGACTTTATGTGGTCCGCCAATCGGACAGACGCCAGCCTGCGCCGCTTCGCACCGTGACACAACCACACGCCGCACCCCGCCGCGATCCACCCCACACCCTTCGCACGCCGCACCTGTTGCCCGTTGCAGCTGTACTTGCGGCGTGTGGAGGGCCCCAGGTACCACCTGTCATCGAGTGGGTCCAGCCCCGACAGCGGCCCCGCCTTGAGGGCGCAAGGGGAGCCCTCGCGCCCTGTGTAGGCGAGGCTGCGGAGCAGGGTGGGAGGAGAGGCAGTGTGCTGTAGGTAGGCAGGACGAGGTAGGCAGGACAGCAGCGCAGCAAGGCTGCGCGGGCTGTGCTGGCTGCTGGGTGAAAGCCTGGAAGCCTGTTGTGGCAGTGCCTGCTGGCCGACCTCGTGATTCAGCCTCAGACGTTTTATGGTGACCTTAATGGCGCTGATGAAGTTGCTGCCTCAATAGTGTACGTAAGGCGGTCATGTCATACGCTCGCCTGTTGCTCGGCTCACCTGCCGGGCGGTGCATTGGTGACCCAGACCTCCAGGTGGCTTGCCTGCATGTGGGGGCAGTCGAGGAGTCATGGCGACGCCAAAGGAACGGGGTCCTGCGCTTGTGGTTCCAAAACGCAGTTGCAACAGGTGCAACACCACGATGTCCGCTGCCACCACCACCTTTATCTCCCACACGCTTTTCACACACCCCACTAACCCAATGCGGCACCCACCGACACCCTTTCGTCACTCCACAGAAAGGGCGACAGGTGCAGTACCACGCTGTCCACCGCTAGGCCGCTGCGCCCCGCCCCGGCCGGCCCCGCCGCCCAGCCCAGGTCCAGCACCACGAAGGGGCCTTCGTTGGGGCCGTACGACCGTGTTGGCGACCTATCCATGACACGTGGGCACAGGCGGGCGGGCACGGTGCCGCTGGCCCACATGGCTGTGGGGCGGTGTGAGGACGAGGGAGAGGGGCAGGGGAGAGGTTAAAAGGCAAGGGCGAGGGCGTGGGCAAAAAAACGTTTTGCAGGTGACGCCGTCACGAGTGGAAGGTGCTTGTTGGTAGGTGATAAATCCAAGTGAGATTGTGAGGCTTTGAGAAAACAGCACACATCAATGCAAGTGTAGCCTGGTAGCACACATGGCCGGCCGGGGCCTCGCACCTGCTGCGTCCGCGCTGTCCTTGCTGTTGCTGATGAGGGCGGGCGGCGGGCGGATGCCGTCCACGAGCAGGCCCTCGGCGGCGAAGGGCGTGGAGGCGCCGGCCACCAGCGTGGGGTCGTCGGCGGTGAGCGTTATGGAGGGCTCCTGGTACGGCCCGTACGTCACCAGGCGGTGGTGCGACACCTGCTGCAGGCCTGCAGGGGCGGGTCACCGCGTTTGGGTAGGCGGAGGGTAGCATTTGTCATCTGAAATTTTGTGAAATAGCGCTTGGCAAGGCGAGCGGAGCGCTGTGTTGATGTGTAGAGGTTCCAACGCACCGTATGTTGGCACAAGGGCGTAGACGTCGATCTCGCACACCCGCAGCACGCCGGCGTACCCCTTGGCGCTTTTGGCTGCAGAATGGCGGGTTGGAGAGGAGAGCGCAATGCAGGGTCAGGTTGAGGTGCAGTGTTTGAGAAGTACTAGGCAGAAAACCAGAGGCAAGTTTATGCACGACCGGTTGGACGTGCAACCGTACCACCTCCCCCCGAAACGCTACCCCGTGCCATGTGCCAGGGGCCGGGGTCTGAGCGTGCACTGAACGAGGTGCTCTGCGCATCCGTTGCCCAGAGACTAGGAGCGAGTCCATGCGTGAATGATTGGTCATGTAGCCATAGCACCCTGTGCCGCGCGCCAGGGACCAGGGTCTGCGAGTGCGCCCGTGGCCTTACCAGTGGCGGGCCGGTAGAGCGTGACGTAGCGGCCTGAGCGTGTGGCCAAGGGCGGGTACACAGGTGGTGCGTTAGCTACATAATACACATCCCACAAACCCTCACGGAGCCAGTGCAAGGGCTAGTTGTACAACCCTGGAATGACCCAGGGCAGGTACGAACCAAGGTTCAGGAATGAGCCGAAGCAGCACAGTGCATGCAACTGTCATACTTGCACTGGTGACTTCGCTGGTGATTCGATGGGTGTCATTGGTGAGTTTGGTGGATCGTGAGCGTACACATCAACTGCACGGATCATGCACCCATCCGACACGCTTTGTCACGCCCGCGTGTGGGCCGGCCGGTACGGCCTGGAAAGGCTGCTGGCAATACAGTAACTAAGGAACGCTTGCCCACCTGACACGCCCTCGGGGCACTCCAGCAGGACGGTGCTGCCCGGAGAGGCGCTGACGCCTGTGCTGTTGGCCTCCGCAGGGCCGCATGGCAGTAGCGCCTTGTCAGTGTCCGTGCTGAGGCTGGTGAAGAAGCGGGGGCTGTACTCCGTGAAGGGGTTGTCGTACACCACGACGAAGAAATTCTGCGGCCAGTCGACACGTGGGTTACGAGCGGCGAGGTTGTAATAACCCCTCGATACACGGGGCCATCGGCTGCATGGGCAGCGCTGGTGTGGGTGTTGGGCTGGTGTATGCGTTTGGATGGCGCCCAGGAGTGCGGTGTGCGGGCAAGGGCAGCGAGGGCAGCTGCCGCCACAGCCCTCCGGGCGTGTGCTGCCCTGTTTGGCAGGGAAGGTTGACAGACAGGCACGTTGCCGCCTCACCTGCAGTTCATTGTCGTACGTGGGCTCAGCGCTCTTGGTGATCTCGATCCAGCTGTGGGCCGAGGGTTGGTGAGCACAATGTTGGTCGCAGACAGGTGAGCACGCACGAGCTGGGAAATTCGTTGGGAGAGAGTCCCATGCACCCTTACACAGACCCCTACAGAACAGTGCACGTATACTACAGCAAACAGCATGGCAAAAGAGGTAGGCCGGAAGAGAACGTGACCAGAAACGTTGCGCGTGGGCGGGAGCATTACCGGGACGCTACTCACGTGACGGGCGTGGAGACGCCGAGGTCCACTGTGATATGAGGCCCGTCCTGCACAGCGGGAAGGGATATGGGGTGTATAGAAGCTGCAGAAGCCGGCTTAACCGTCTGCCGTATCAAAGTTCCGGGACGGATAACTGCCGAGGTACACGCTGAACGATCAAGGCCGTGGTTTGACACTGGGAACGAAAGAACCAGGCCAAGTGTGACGTGCTTAAAGCTGTGGTGGTGACCGGCACGGTAGCTGCAGGGCTGAATGCACACACGGGAGGCAGCAGGTGTTGGAGGATGCTGGTGTGCCAGGAGCTAGCAGCGACATTGAGTACCCTGAGAGATCGGACGCAACGCGCAAGCGTGCTGTACGCATATTCCAGGAACCGATACGAGGACGCAGGTAACGCACCATCGGAAAGGTCACGGCGCACATGCCGTACCCCATGCCGGGGCGGTTGTCATGGTAAAAACCGTCAACTGCCAACGAAACGGTGGTGTTGTCAGGAGGGAGCTCCTGCAGGCACACGGATGATGGTAAAGCGGCATGATGTGTTCCACCAAGGCAAATTTCAAACAAGACCGACCATACACCATTACGTTGCCGGCTGTGGAGGGTTGTAGCGGCTTGCGATATTGCGTGTCCACACCCCGAAACCGACAGGTCCACAGCTGAGTCCGCCCACATGCTGCCGTACGCGGTATGCCAGGCTACCCCATTCAGTCATACACTGTACCTCGTATGCGTAGCGCATATCTGCGTTGGCGGTTGCCGGAATGCCAGAGTAGACAGGCCGCAGGCGGCTCACAGGGGCAACAGGCCCTGCTCAGGCGGCGTGGCAAACGGGGGTGCATAAAACATTCAGGCTAGCAACAGACTTACGTGCACAAGCGGTCAAGCGAACAAGGCACGCGCCATGTGCCCTTACAGCCACGCTTGCGTGTGCGCGCATGAGGTGCTTGTCCCTTGATGTGTTGTGGTAAGCGGCGCACGCACCTTTGGGCGAGCGCACAAGCGCCCACACGTCCACTCCGCACAGCGACACGCTGCTGTAGTTGGACGTGATGTCGCTCTTCGGGTCCAGCAGCCGTACGGCAACGTAATGCCCCAGTACGGGCGCGCCGCAAAAGACCGAGGCGGGCGACTTGGGGCCGGTGAGGAAGGTGGCGGGGCTTGTGGGGCACAGCAGCACGCCTTGGTCGCCGGAGCCGGTAAAGGAGATGTTGGAGACACGGACCTGGGGAATGGGATGACGATGAGCACTTAGCAGAGATGTCGATGCACAGTAATGCGGTGGCGTGCAGGGCCGCAGATCGTAGTGGGAGTGCCAAGGGCCATGGCGGATGCGCCAGCCCAATAACACACCAACGGAACCCTCACCTCCATCTCTGCGGTCAGTGCGGCCACCAGCGCGCCGCCGGCTGTGATCGACGCCTGCATGGCAAGGTACGGTGAATGCAAGTATTACATGTTTGAGTTTCCGGGTTACATGCGTTACACAGTGGCAGTAGCAGCAGCAGCAGCATGCTAAGGAGGTGTACACCGTGGGTGTGCATTATGGCTGTGTGCACGGTCCTTGGCCCACCAACGCACCTCCATGCTCTGCACGGTGGCCCGGAGCACGGGGCGCACCAGCCCCAGGTCGAAAGCCACCCATAGTGACCCCGCGCTGGCGTTGGGCTGCAGCACGTTGTGGCATGCCATGTCGCTGCTCCAGCGCTGCAGGTGGTGCGTGTGCCACGAGCGGACAGGAACGGGCACGGGGTGTGTAAAAAGCGTGACGGTGGCATGTGGGATAGGGCAAGGGTGTACAGGACAGGGTTGAACACGGCTGGAACACAAGCGAGGGGCACCAGAGCATCCGGCAGAATCATGCAGCCCTGTGATCAACAAATAGCCGCAGACACTGGTGCAGTGACGGGAAATGTCACGCCTGCGCACGCCTGCCCTGATCGGACCCGCGCAGCTGCGCGGCCGTAGGGGCTTGTCCGTGACCATCAGATACCGCCCCCCCTCATTATTATTATGCAGCACCCTTCTGTGCACAGCACCATAATCAGCAATACTTGCTCGAGCAACGGATGCGTACGGTAGCAAACAATTTGCCGACTTCCGTGCTGCCCCACCTGCGTGGGGTTAAATAGCGCCACAGGGGCCTGCAGCGTGGACAGACCCGTGGGCCACCCGCCGGACGTCCAGGACGGCCGGCCGCGACTCACAGGCGTGTACGACTCTGCAGCAGCAGTAGGGCGAGGAGCTCACAAGGCTTTACAGATCGTTAGTGTAGCTGTATGCGGCGGCGCCGTAAGCAATGCTACACTCGTTCACAGCGGCGCGGGAGGGATCAGTATGATGCCTTCGCACGAAGCCTTCCAGCATCGTAGTACAAAGCTACGTATTCGCATTGTGGTATCCCTTGGGCCCTACGGCTCGTATGGGAAGTTACACCTGCCACGTGTAACGACTGAACTGGAACTAGTATGATGGCCCGCAGCAGGCATATGATCTGGTCCGGAGCAACCTGCCTTGCAACTGCCCTCCCCATATACCTGTTGCATATTGCAAGTTACGCGATGCGTGCCGGTTGGCCTTGTACAGCCTTTGCGCATGGAAGAAAGGTGCACGGGTGCTGTAACATGGTTTGGACCTACCCACGAGGTTGACGCTGGTGAGGTCTCCCGGCTGCACGGCCAGGGCGTCCCCGCCCTTGGAGCCCTCAACCACGGGAGCGTCGGGGATGGCGGTGACGTTCCTGCACGTTCAGCACATTAAAGCCAACCATGATCTACATGCATGTTTCGTGAGTCTGTGCCGCAAGTACCGGCCGCTGAATGCCCTTTCACACCCCCACGCAACCATGTGCAGCACCTGAGCGGTTACACTGCAGTACAGGGCTTATGTTTGCTGTACACAGGCAGCCCACCTGCCGTACGACTCCTCCACCAGCGCTGTCAGCAGGTTGCACCAGCCCTGCTTCGGCGCGCCACCCTCATCGTCGTACGCGTACCCGATGTAGTAAATGGTGCCTGTACGGCAGGTGTAGCGCTTTGCTGTTGCTTATGATTGAGTACGGTATGGCCTTCGCAGTCCCACAACTCAGGGTATGCCGCCAGGAGATCAACGCTCCCAGTGCCCTTGGCCCAAAAATCCCAAACACACTAGTCAGCAGGTATGCCACCTACCGGGACCGCGCTGTGCAAACTCCACGAAGGGCACCGCAGGGTCCTTGTCACTCCAGTACATCGCCTGCGCCACCGGGCACAACACAGCGGGCATACAGCGTGAGTGGCACAGCTCGGGACACTTAAAGATGAAGGGCGGACACGTGGCATCACACGCACACGACGACTCTGGAGCACATTCTAGCATCCACCTGGAATGTAACATAAAATGTCAAAAGATCAGCAGCAACACTGTGCTGCCCCTCGCCAAGACCCACTTCCGCTCGACAACGGCACGGTTTTGTTATAGACGGGTTGAATTGTGCTGCCCCCTCGCACTCTCATTGCGCCTCACGGCCACGATCCTCCATACGCACCCAACATACGTGCACACTTAAGCCAGCACCACTTCCACTGCTTCCAGTTGGAGCTGTACGTAGGCATGCAACCATCCCCGGCCCGCACTGCGCTGCGCTGCGCCCCACCTGGAATCCGAGCGTGTTGCCGCTGCAGTTGAGCGGAAGCACGCCGTTGCCCGCCACCAGGGAGGGCAGCGTGCCCGGAAAGCCCACCGTCTGGCCGCTGCCGTTGCGCCGAAGCACAGCCGGCCGGACCTGACGGAGGGGCAGAGTGTAAAGGGGAGATGGCGTCGGGTGGAGAGTGTGGAGGGTGCGGGGAGCGGTGCGACAGCGGGAGGGCCGACATTCGGATGGGTGGGCTGGTGGGGGCAAAGCGGAGTAACACGGAGCTGGAAGCTCCTGGCGGACGCATGGCACGGGACAGCGCCGCCTGGTACCCGTGGCCCGCGGCCTTGCATGGGTGCTGTTGTAAGATGTCGGCGGGGGACCAGCACGGTGCGGCTCACCTGTGTGCTGTCGTAGATTGCGAGGCCGGTGGGCGCTGCTGCCCGGAACACGCCCGCCAGGGGGCAGGAGGCGGTGGTGTTGAAGGGGTAGGCGTACGTGCTCGTCACGGACGTGTCCCGCAGCACCTGGGGCGCAACAGGCGTGGCCACCAGCGAGGGCAAGGGGTCAGAAGCAAGAGGGGCTCCTTGGCCTGTGCTGCACGGTGTGCACGAGCCATGCATCAAAATGCACCAGAGCCCGCAGGCAGCTGCTCCGCGCATGCACTCTGCCTGTCCCGGCGTTGCTTGCTGTTCCTGCCTGCTCCTGCCTGTGTGGCCACACCAACCGGAATGTAACATAAAGTGCCAAAAAAATGCAGGAGTTTGCATCTGGGCTCCCACCTTGACCATGTACTCGGCCGCCTTGGCGCCATCCGTGGCCCCAAGCAGCACGATGTTGCCGCCGGCCTGCAGTTGGACCAACCACCAACGCACGCGCGGCACGCGGGCGCGTTAACCCCGGGCAGGAAAGCCAGGTCAGCCACATCAGCTCATGCGCTCACTTATCTGGGTGTTAAGCGAGGATAAGGCAGCCACCTCCGCTGCCACGGAGTGCGAGTGACACACAGCAGCCTGTGTGGTCGCCACCGTTCCCTGGCACACGTAACGTGCGGTACAACAGCGGGAGCGCTGCCAGGCGGGCAGAGCATAGCGCACTAGCGCTGCTGCCTCGCACCAGCGGCTGAAGCGGAGTACACCCCTGGTGATGATCGACACGCTCCCACCTCGAGGAACGCAGAGGCGTTGCCGTACGCTGTCGGGTACGCCACGGTTGCAGAAAGCGTCGGGCTCGGCAGCAGCACCAGGTCGGTCACCTGGACAGTACATGGGTCGCAAGATTTGTTGTACGGCAGTACCTCCGGTGGCAAGACGTGTTCCTCAGCAGCGTGATTCGTTAATGACATCGCCAGGCACGGAACTCACAGGTTGTCGTACCGGTATACGGTCTCCACACCCGGTCCTCATACACCCCAGGACATCGGTCAGCTGCCCAGCGAAGCCAGCTCGCACCTTTTTGTCGAATACGACGTCTTGGTCGTACAGCGCATACGACACCGTATACCGTGTCTCCAGTACGGCAGCGGCGTACGACACGTAGTGGGACCCAGGGTTTGTGGGGTCCCCCAGGTAGATGGTGGCGTGCGCACGACGGAGCCCCAGGGTGCTAGACTGAGCGGCTGTTGGCAAATACAGGAGCGTTGATGGAGGGCGTGGGGGTTGGGGCGGCAGTTAGTGAAGGAGAGCGCACTAGGGCTGAGGGTCTGAGGCGAGACGGGGACATGGGTCTGTTAATGAGTGCGCACGGCGGGGGCCGCGCCGCAGACCCAGTCTGACGGGGATGCAAGTGCCTACGGCGCGTCCCCAAACCCCCCACGTGCTCGTCCTTTGTAACAACTGGTCTGCATGGACTAAAGCAGCACTATATCCCCTCCCCCTCGCCGACCCGCTTGCAGCTTGGGTGATCGCACGCTTTGTTGGCCTCAGGACAGCCTGGGAGTTCTTGTCATGGGACCCCCAGCTACGCAACATGGCGCACATGTACTGCGTGGCCCTCTACCGTATGCAGGCGTGCGCTGTGGCGTGTAACATGGCTTGCTGCCCTTTTGCTCACAATAGTACTCGCGTTTGGTTTGCGTTTTCGGGTATGCCTTACCTGCGAAGCCGGTCAAGGCAGCCGCGAGAAGCACCACCACAGCCGGAAGTCGCATCACTATGTTATTCATACTTCTCGCTTCCGTTGGCCCATATCGAAAGTCACATTGCTGGTGGGAGTGCTCTTCTCTCAAGCTGCGACGCACGGAATTCACCCATATTCTACAGACGAATTATTAAGCACTCATTCAGCTTTTGGACAGTAGTTTGTGGCAGGTGAGCGGCTGCCCAGTTCCCTGCTAGCAACGGCGATGTTCCCGCGGGCTACCTCGACCGAAATCAGGACAGCTAACGAACAAACGTATTTGTGGCGAGCAATAATTAGTCGTTCTTACTGACTGTTGGTAGTCAAACGTTGACGTACGGCCAGCAACTTCACATGCTACCATGCACGTGTACCACAGGCAGGCAGGTGGTCACAGAGGTGCCCTGCGTACCCAACGCCTCCAAGCTCGGGAACCCACGGAGCCCCTCCGGATCGGACGCATGACCAGCATCAACCATCACCTGCCGCGAAATGTCATAATGGCTTACTGGTATCACCTTGTAGGCGGGCTTGTTGTCCCAGGCACACCTGAGACGTGTCACCAGCATGATAAGGCAGAAAGGTATCTACCCTGCCTTGGAGTGGCAGAGTACGGCAGCTGCTCAGTGGCTTACAACCGTACATGCCAGCGCTAGCCAGTGTCTCACTCTTCCCCAGCACTCGAGCCTGGTGGAACACACGTCGGTCACTCCTGACATGTTGGTTGTACTGAAGCAGCTGGGGCAACATCACAGAGTTTCTGTTACAGAGGCTTCGGCAGCTTGGGACACGTAGAATGCTCAGCACTCACTCGGCTGTCAAGATTAGTGTCACCAGTAATGGCAGGTCATACGAGCGATAGGTCACAGGCATCATCTCCAGTCGGGTTAAGTACTGCTTTAACGTTGTTTGTGACCCATTATGCACCGAGCGGAACCAGGGGTGCTCCCTGAACAAAATCAATTTCCTCGGCGCTCAACAACGACAGCACTGCAAACCGGAAGCCAGCGTCCACGAAGTGTAGAAGCCAGGGAAACAACGATGTGCTCCCGACCATCAAGACCCGTGCGACGGGTCCTTCTGTGCAACAATACCAGCAAGAGTGGGGTGAGAACCGCATTGGCGGCACGGCAAACCGCTGCTGATCGTTCATAGCCCCGTCAAGCCGCGCACAGGCACTTTCGTACCCCGCAAACGGGAGCAGAACCAACAAGGGCTACACATGCCCTACCCGCCGCTTAGTGTACAGGGCCCCTCCTAGGACTGAGGCACATGTCATCATCAGCTTTGGCAACTGTCCCTCGGCGCTCCAGACAGCATGTTTCCTTAACCAGCAGCAAGTCAGCGTCGCACTGGCCCTCACCCACAGAACGTCCAAACGCAGAACAAAACAGCAACAGCTCGCCGCGTTCCTTGCTGCGCACATGTGCAACCACTATGTACGGTACCAAAGCCGCAAACAGTCAGCCGCATCGTGAGCGGACACTTTGTGCATGCTCGCCAAAGCACGGCCCTAATGAAGGTAAGGCCATGCCGACACAGCACACCACGGTTAGGACAGCAAGCGCTGCCGAATCGGCGCTTGTAAGATGCAAACATACAGCCACCGGCGCTGCGATGAGTTCAATCCATCAGACGCCCAAAACCCTCCTGCTAGTTGCATGCCGGTCACGAAGCCCATGCGTTGCTAGGACGCCCCAGGGGGCCACGTGCGACGCATACCACCACATGGTGACATGGATGACACCTCCTCAGCGCACAAGTCGTCCACTTCGCATGAGATGTAGGCATCGACAACACGAGTCACGACTTGACCGCGCCGGGTCAGGAAGGGAACACGACACACCTTCACACAACCACGCCCACACGCCCACACAAAACTCATGCACACCCTCCAGCGTCCATCACTGCCTATGAAAGCCACAACTCCCGCCATCCCGCATGCAAAATCCCACACCGCAACAGCACAAGACACACGAGCCGCCAAGTACCTCAGCCACCCCACACGACACAAACACACATGAGGACCCTGCACGCCCATCATACCTCCCTCCACGCGCCCACCTGCCCCTGCACACGCCGCCCCTCGCGACATCCTCCCCACCCCTTACTGGAACCGCAGCGGCGCCGCCAGAATCTCCTCCCGTGGCGTCACCAGCCGCCACGCCTCAGGCTCTGCCGGCGGCTTGCCACCCTCCCGCCCCCCGCCGCTGTCCGACGCCGATGACGCCGATGTGGACGAGCTCGCTGCACCCTCCGCCACCCGGCCCTGCTCCCGTGCCTCCTGCTCCTCCCTTTCCGCCTCCTCCTTCTCCGCGGCCTCTGCAGCCGTCTCCATCACCACCGGCTGCGTCTGCACGGCCAGCAGCGCGCCCGCCGGCTCCTCCCACACGCTCCCCGGCACAGGCCGGTACAGCCCGTCCCGCCCCTCCTTGAGCCACCTCAGGAGGACGTTCCCTGGGTTCTCAGCCGGCCGCTGCAGCTTCTGCACTAGGTAAAAGAAGCGTCCCGGAGGGTGGCACGGTGCTGCCGGTGCTGCTGCGGGGCCGGGTGAGGCAGGGGCGGCGCCAGCCCGGCGGCCGCTGCGGCGGCTGCCCCCCGCTGCAGAGTCCTCCCCCACGATTGCCATGGGTAGGCCCGCAACCACATCCTGGTCCCGCGTGTTGGTGCGCGCCTTGAGCGCCATGGCGGCGGCGGCCACGGTGGAGCGCGGCTTCACTGCCAGCACCGCGCCCTCCGGGGCATCATCAGCCCCGCAGCCGCAACCCTCGCCGTGCGCATGGGCGTGCTCCCCGCCCCCCGCCGCCGCCTTGCCCCCCTTCCGCTTAGCAGCGCCCTTCTCTTCGTGCTCCGGGTGGTCGTCAGGGGAACCAGAGGGCCCCCGGCGCCGCCCGCCCGCCTTGCCCTGTCCCACCTGCTCGCCTGACTCCGCCTTCTTCTGCCGCTTGTTCGCCGGCGCGCCCTTGGCTGCCGCCGACCCCTTTCCCTTGCCCTTGGCTGCCTTGCGCTCCTGCTCCTCCTCTTCCTCCTCCTGCTTCCGCTTCCGGCCCGCAGTAGCGCCCTTCCCGTTCGCCTTCGCCGCCTTGCCCTTCGCCTTCGCCGCCTGCCGTCGCCCCCGCGCCTTACCGTCCTCCTCCTCTTCGGACTCCTCCTCATCCGATTGGCCCGCCTTCCGCCCCCGACCGCGGCCCTTCGCGGCCGCGGCCGCGCCGCGGCGCCGCTTCGATCCCTTGCCCCCCGCCTCCTCCTCCTCCTCGTCCTCGCTGTCCGACGTGTCCCCCGAGGCCTCGGGCGTGGCGTAGGGGTCCACCCACTTGGGGTCGAACAGCTTCATGCTGATGCGGACCACGTCCTTTAGCGCCTTGCACCTACAGATGCAATAACCACCAGTTCGCGCAAGTTTGGTGACTCAGTACAGTGCCTTGTAAAACGGTCTCCGCACCGCTCCTTCAGCAGGGATAATGCCTCTCCAACTGCATAGGTACCCTCCTGCGGCCCAGGTTCTTCCCCCGGGGTCCCTCTCCACAGCTCCCACCTGCAGGGCACGGCGGCCTTGCCCACGGGGATCCACTCCTTGAGGCCAAAGTTGACCGCCTCGGCGCAGTTGAACCCCGCGTTGAAGCCCGCGTGGTACGCTGCAAGGAAGACGGACAGTGGAAGTTACTGCAGTCTTCACTAGAACAACCAGGCATTTTGGACCTGTGTCTTCGTGGTAGGTAGGTAGGAAGGTAGGAAGGTAGGTAGGAAGGTAGGAACAGGTGCACCATGCTCCCGTGTGCTGCATCCCCGGCCCAGCCACCAACAGGCCACCCACCCGCCGCGTTGAGCACCACAAACTCGTTGGGCCGCTGGCAGGCGCGCGTGTACGGCACGCCGTACATCTTGAGGCAGGAGGGCGACATCATGATGTCCTTGTGCCGCACGAAGGCGGGGCACGCCTTGTGCAGCTCCGGGAACAGGCCCTGGATCCAGGGCGGTGGGCGAAAGGGTTAGTGACGACTCAGCAACGCTGCGTCCAGTGCGCAGCCGCTGGCCTCTTGAGGCGCCAACGAAACAAACCACGGCCGTTCCACACGCTCCCCGCTGCCCCCCCGCCTTCAGCTACTACCGTGACATGCAACCAGCGGGTGAGCCCCAGCACACCCGCGATGGCCCCATGCGAGCCCCCTCACCTTGGCCATGCGCTCGAACTTGTCCTTGGCGCTGGGCGGCACGCAGTACCACACCTTGGGCGCGCCCCAGTGCAGGAAGTTGACCGAGTACAGGTCAGCGTCCTCCTTGTGCCACCCGAAGAACGAGCGCCACATGCCGAAGTACGTCATGGGCGTCGTGACGCCTGCGGCCGCGGACAGGAGGCAGCTTCCGAGTCAGCAATACTGCGACTTCCCCTGCGACCCCCCGGCTGCCCCTTCCACCCGCCAGTTGGGCTTCGAGCCCCTAGCCCATGCCTTCTTGTTCCGTGAACCCATGCCCGCAGCCGCCCCCACCCAACGGCTCGCAGCGCACATCCGCCTCCAGCCCACAGCCGCCCCACCCGCTTGACTTGCCCTCCTTCCCGGCTTGATCTGTCCTAGTCCTACCCTCAAGCGCCCCCACGCAACACCATCCAGCACGCCCCAGCTGACCCACCAGGCACTGCGTCCACGTCGTGCTGCTGCAGAAGGTCCCCCAGGTTCCTCAGGTTCCAGCCGTACGACAGCTTGTCGTCGAAGAAGCTGGTGGGCGTGTCGGCGCCGTACAGCGGCGGGTTAAGGGTCAGGTTGGCCCAGAACACGCGCTCCGCGTCCGCGTCCACAGCGTCGGGATCTACTGCGGGGGCGGCCGCGCCGCCCTCTCCGTCTTGCTGCGAGTGCAAAGCAGAGCAAGGGGTGCATGGTGAGCGCCCCATACAGGTTCCCCATCCGTCCGCCTGTCTCACGGATCTTGAAGTCAATGAAATTACAGAGCTCACCGGCCCTTCCCTTCCCCTTCCCTGCCAAGACCGCCTGCTGCCCGGCAGTACTCGCCGACGCAACAAGCCCGTCCTCCTTGCCCGTCCTTCCCAAGAACCCCGTATACCCCTGTATCCTGAGCTCTCCGCCGCCGCCAATCCCATGATCCATCCACGCCATCAAACACCAGCCCCAAGGCCCCGCATCCGGCCCAGCCCCTTTTCTCCCGGCCGCTCTTCGAGAACCCCCTCCCCCGCCCCATCCTCCCCCTCCCCAGAGCCCGCCCCCTCCTCCCGCGCCCACCTTGGCTGCCGCCCAGTGCACATCCACCACCGGGGGCGGCCGGCTGTGGCACGAAGAGGTGGACCGCGTGGTTCGCCCCGCCGCCAGCCCGCCGCCAGCCTGCGCCTGCTGAGCCGCCGCGCCGTGCGGCCCCCGGCTCACGCCCCCAAGCCGCTGGCCCTCCTCCTCCGCCGTGAGCTTAAACTCCGCCACCGTCATGCCCTTTTGCTCCACCAGCACGCAGCGGTACGCCCCCTGTGCACCATGTGCAGTGGACAGCAGGTACAGCGGGTGTTGAGGCAGCCCAACAAAGGGTTTTCCCCGTGCAACCCGTGCATCCGTGTGTAATACCCCTCGCCAACGTCCCCATGCGCACCTTGGTGCCAAACGCGTGCTGTCGAATGGGCACGTTGATGTTGACGGTACGCAAGTCCGGGAAGGGCCCCTTCCGCGGCCGCCAGCCCTTCGGCGGCACCACCTGCGGAGCCACCCCACACACTGTTACAGATCCACTAATGAGACAGTTCCTGACCACAGGTCCGTGTGCTTCGGTACCGTACTGATACACTGCCAGCTTCCGCGTACTCGTGCCCCTTCCATATGAGCTCCCATGCCGGCAAGTCGAAAACCCGCATGCTGCGCATCAGCGTCGCGTCTGCTGCTGTAGACTTTGCTCGTCAACCCCTCCCGACCCCACCCGCACCGCTCGCTACCCCGCCCCGCAAAACCTACCCCCTTACAGGAAAGCGTGTCGCAAACCCACTCTGACCCACCCCTAGCCCCCGAACCACCGAACTAGCAACCAGCTCCCTGCCTACTCGTTCCCTGGTCCCACTGCCACCTGTCCCTGCCACGACCACATACACTGGCCTGCCGGGATGCGGGCCCATTGCGTCAAAAGAGGTCTTCTCCCGGTCCCGCTCTTGCCCCCGCGTCCTCAATCCTCCCACAAACGCTATGACTGATTCGGTACTGGCCCAAATCGAGCACTGAAGCGCAGTCCTCGACAGAGCCCCACGCCCAAACCCACCTTGAACATGGGCAGGTCTGGATGCTTCTTGAAGATTTTTCGCACATAGTCGCAGAATGGCTGCTCAAACTCCTCCCGTGAAGGACGAAACACAGGGCACATGCCCCCATTGTCGGATGCCACCCCCATTCCCGCTAGTTTTTTGCGGCCAGGGGCGGGCCCCGCCGAGGCAGCTACGCCTGCTGCTATCTCCTCCTGCTTCACCAGAGGGCGGCGCTGCTCGCCCTCACAGACTGCAAGGCCGCGGGAGGCTGTGTGCTCCCGGGCCGCTATGGAGACGCAACTGCGGTAGGCTGATCAGCCCACTGACGAGCTCCGGCCAGGACAGCGGCCTCCGATGCAGCTCACGACGCCAGGAGGGGACTGTTCGCCCTGTCCGGTGCCTTGGTACCCAAGTGTCTGGCTTCGGGGCTCTGACCGTGCCCTCCCCAAGACGCTCCCTCGCTGTCAGTGCTGCCACCAGTCCTGCGGGGGATTGATACCGGCCTTCGTTTAATATATAGAGCGCGAAGCGATGCCTCTTCATAAGGGAGCACGGCGTGCGGCCCCGCCCGCAAACCCGCCCACGGACGTCAGCAACAGCAAAAAAGTTGCATGCTAGGCGGCTGGCCATGTAATAGGATATGTTTTGCTCCGTTTACTGGCACCATGGCGAACCCTGTGGGGCAGCAGCCGAGGGGCTCCGGTACAAGTGCTCCAGAAAGGATCAGGCGCAAAAGGCGCCTGAGGAGACCAGAAGCTTCATCCCAGGTGATAGGAAATAATTTTTTATAGAGCGTTGTGCGGAGTGATGGCTTATCGGGCGAGATGAAGGGCCCCGGAGGATGGAGGCAGCCTGGGAAGCCACTGCACCTCACGTCGACTCGACTAGGACAGCACGCGATTGACCGCAGCTGCAGCTACGTCAACGACCAAGTCTGTTCATCTGCCAACAGTAGGGCGGCATCGGTCCAAACGGCAAAGCGAAGATATGCGCGCCGATCCTTTTGGCTTTGAGAGGCGTCGCGACTTAGTTCCGCTGTCCAGCCGTGCCAACGCGCGCAAATACTCTTCCGAACATCAGAAGGCTAACACATTTCACTTGTGCTGGCCCTTGCAATGGGGAACTCGCTCCCAAGGGAACACAACTGTGCGCAGCCAACGTGAGGCGTCTTCCGCGCTTCCTTCCCTTACTCGCCTTTCGGCCCAGCCGCTTCCCGCCAGAGGGCTCGTCCACCTTGCTTGACAAGTACTGGTGCCCCACAGTTCCTTGAGAACACTGCTTTTAGGCAAACGCCTTCTTCAGCGGGTGAGTGGTTTGATAGTCAAGATACGTCGATACCAGACAGCATGTGTTGAGGCAAACGGTCATATGGTCACCCTAACAGCTACTAGTGTAACCAAATCGGTGTGCGTCTCCATGGGCGCGCAAGGACACAGGTACAACTGCATGGGGGCATCTCAGAGCCCTTGCCACACGCACATGCAAGTCACCTCCCTGGCTTGTTCCAAGACCACTGGTAGCCCAACTCCAAGGCCTTTGTTATCCCAAGGCATGGGTTACACTGTGCGGAGTGTTGAGCTCATTAGTATCGAGCTCATCAGCCAGGCGTGTCTTTTCGCGCCCGCGGTGCAAGGATTTAATGCAGGCATATCTCTGTTCGCACAATTTCCAAATTGCGTCGTGCTGACGCGGCCTGGAGTGCAACCCCACGTTTTGAGGGCGCATGACCACGTGGCATGACCATGCGGCACTTACCTTCATCATGGAGGTTATTGGAAGGACTGGCATAATAATTGAATGGGTACTGCAAGTTGGGCTGGGGGTGAGAAGCTCGGGCTTTGCTGAGGCGGTTGTTGGGCGGAGGCTGGGCGGAGGGCGGGGCGGAGAGCAGCGGGGCAGCACGCGTATGCGCAGAAGGCAGGTCGCTTGGTCTCTTTTGGCATGTTCCCTTCGTCCCGTTCTGTGGTGTTTTAGTTTCAGGTCTTCTTCGTCCCTAGCGCCTAGATGTGCCCTGTTTGCGGTTGGGGTTCACTGGGTTTGGGCTTTGGTGGTGCTGGTGCTTGCCTGTGCCTGCGCTCCCCGAAGGGGCGAAAGGCAATATAAAGTGCTTTGCTCGTTGCCCCTTCCCTTTTTTTTTAAGCAAAGCGGGACCAACCTCCCCCCCCCCTCTGGGGCTTTGGGCGAGGATTGCCCCAAAGGGGCAAAGGATCGGCTCCGCCGATACAACAGAAAGGGGGCCCAAAGGGCTGAAAGGATTTGTATAAATACCCCCTCCGGGGCAATATAACGTTAATGTTGGCGAAAGCCGGGCTAAAAGCCTCCGAGTTACGTTATTTGTATAAATTCGTCTCTTCTAACGTAAAAGGGGGGGGGGGAGGAGCCAGAGAGGGTCCCCGGGGGCCCAATGAATTGTCCCAATGAAACCTTTCCACAGAAAAAACGCGGCCACACAGTCAGTCGGCTGATTTTCCATGCCGAGGCTTTGCACGTAGCGGGCGTACGATGTATGAAAGTCTACCAACATAGCCTAACATTTGCATAGAGACAGCTAGGGACTCGCTAGGCCAGGCTAGAACCCACGCTTACTGACTGGCCAGATGCTAACCCCACGTGCTCCGCCCTGGTTTCGCCACCAGCATCAAGAGCGAGCACATGCACCAGGGCCATGCACGGAACTGCGCAGACCGCCAACGCCACGTCTTGGCGTCAACGACAGCCTGGTCAAGGCCCAGACTGCGTCCGTGCCGTCCTGGGAAGGGGCTCGTGGGCGGGCTCCCCGCATCAGCCGCAGTGGGGACTTGGTGACGGTACGGGTGATTCCCGTACTTCACTTCCCGTGCCGAGCATGGTGTTATTAGGGGCCGATAAATAAAGAGCGCCTTGGCGTTACCCTGGCTGGGGGGAGCGCGTCCTCTGAACACAGGGGCGCACGCGCGTAGTACACCCCAGCTCTCCCGACGCCGCCAGTTCAGCCCAGCAGTACTTGCACACTGGCACACTCAGTGCCTCCCCTGGTGCCTCCTGCCCTCTTCCCAGGCCAGCCCTTCCCTTCCATCCGGAATCCTAGAGAAAAAAACCAGGCAAAGGACACAGGCAGGCTGGGCACTCACAAAACCACAACCCCTAACCCACAGACCCAGACCCGCAAAAAACACCACCAGAGATCCAGGGCCCTGACGGACCACACCAAACAGGCCCACCTCAACAACCTCCTTACCTGTAAACCTTTCCACAGAAAAAAAAGGGCGCCGACCGCCCACGTGGGCGGCTGCTTAGGACGACGACTTCGCCCATGGCTGCCCATGGCCCCTCACCCGCTTGGTCCACCAGGTAACACCACATCATCCACGATGCACCCGAGGGGATGCACCTTTGCGTGCACATTGAAGCCACCTGCAGTTGCCCGTCCGTGCCTGTTCGCCACTAGTACCAGAGGAGCTCCCCTGAAGGAGTGCTGGCCGCTACTGCCGGTACCTTCTCATTCATACCATGTCGCATAAATTGCGTGGCCGCGGCCTTGCGCGCAACCATGCCGTGTTACGGCTGTGGGCTTGTGGCCGCGGCGGTGGTCCCAGCAGGCAAGCGGGTACCAGTTGAGGGGTCTCAGGCCAAGCGTTTGAGTACAAGCAAGACACGGCTCCGCCTGGCGCCCAATGACTTCATATATCATAAGCCGTCACTGTCGAGGCTCTCCGGGGCCCTCAATCGCATCACAGGTGTCCTGAAGCTGCGACATGTGCGTGCATGTCTCGCTCCGGGGTGCCAG